>Ga0209700_101853_pt1 | contig 43819 bp, 18 predicted proteins | sample SiratroredBW_FD_187528 | JGI IMG/M metagenome (GOLD analysis project Ga0209700, IMG submission 187528) | Root nodule microbial communities of legume samples collected from California, USA - Siratro red BW (SPAdes) (version 2) | ecosystem: Host-associated > Plants > Roots > Nodule | place: USA... | reverse complement strand
TAAAAAAAGAAAGGAAAGAAAAAAAAAAAAAAAAAATTGTAAATCTTCCTTCGTTGAACTTTAAGATACTTTCTGAATAAAGTATTTATTATATATAAAAGCAATGTCTTGACTTTATTTTTTATAAAAAGTGTTTTGTTAAAAGCCTTGAAATTTTGATTTTATCTTTACTGTTAAATGACACTTTTTAAACTTTATATGTTAACAAAAAAGGTTAGGTGACGTCTAGATAGTATTTGTTAGGGTCTAAGGTATAATATTAACATTTAGGCTTTTTTTTAAGAAAATATCAAATCCCTAAAGTAAAATAGTATTTATTTATTTTAAAATTACTTTTAAGAGCTAAATAGATGTCGAGAAATTAAGACCAAACAAAAAGTACTTATTTTATAAGGTCTAAAGGAGAATATCTTAAATTTTAAGAAAACTGCATTTATTTATTGATATTAATTCTCACTTATATTTATTTTAGTTTAAAAATAGGTATTAACTGTCTTTATAATTTAATAAATTCCTTTAATTTATAAATAAATTATTTATCTCGTTTATGTTTTCCTTGAATAACATTCGGTTTTTTCACATTTTTAATAAAATGATATGTATTTTCCTTATTTTATTCTAAAATATTAATAAAAATTTAAAATATAAAAATTAAAACAAATTATAATTTTTTTAATAACCTAAGGAAAATGAGTGTCACTTGACAAAAGTATAACTAAGATGATTGTATTTTTTTAAAAAAACATAAGAGAATATGTGTCTATTAAAAAAGTATAAAGAGGTTTGAGTATATTTTATTAAAATTAGAGAAAATTAGTGTTTATTTTAAAATTAAAAAAATTATAAGTTATTATCTGTGGAAATTTATTTGCAGTTTTTCCTTTAACTAAATGAAAGCATGTTGGACTAAATATATATTATTTGTATATAAAACAAATTAAAAAAAACTGATTTTTTTAAATATGTTTAATCTAATAACTTGTTAATATTGAGGAAGAAGTACTTTAAAACAGTTGCGTTAAACATTTGGTAATAAGGAGAAGTATATTCCTGTATAATTTAAGTCAGCCTAAAAATTATTGTATTTATTATTGTTTTATTAATTATATCCATATTAATTAATTAATTATGTTTGAACATTTAATTGAATCTGAAGAAAAAATAAAAAGAAAAATATACCCCAACTGCAAGGCCTATTTCCGCAGATGCAAACAAGACTCCCAAGAAGGCTCCAGCACAAGCAAGGAAATCCATTTTATCAACCTTCCAAATTTCACGTGCTTTCTTCAGGTCAATCAGTCCTGGTACTGCCGAAACAATTATTGCTGCTAAGATTGCTTTCGGAGTGAAATATAAAAGCCCCGTCAAAAATTTAAGTGACAAGAGCACCGTCAGTGCCATCACTATGTTCGACGCCGCCGTTTCTGACCCTGCATTGTAGTTTACAGCAGTACGTGACAAAGACCCTGCATCGTTAATTTAACGTTCTTCATCAGAAAACATGTTCTGCATTGCCTTCTGTCAATACCAAAACACGCTAGGGTTTAAGGATACCTGATGCAATGTAGCAAGAAGTTAAGGATCCAACAATGTTCATGATGCCCAAGGATACCATTTCTCTGTTGGGATCAATACTGTGTCCTTTTAGAGATGCAAATGATCGTCCAACAGCAATAGATCCCTATGGTTGAACAACAAAAAAGTTATGTTTATACCATTGAAAAGACTATATAAATTATATTGATACAAACATGAATATGGGGTGCCCTACCGTGAGTGAAATAATAGCAATGGTCAAGCCTATTCTGATCAAATGACCCACAACTTTGCTATCAAATGTTAACTGATGGAATGAGCTTGGATTCAAGCTACCTCCTCCTTTAATTGGTCCCAACACTTCAACTCTGTAGTGCTTCACATTTATTTTGTACGCAATAACAGAGGATACAATAATAGAAAGGAGAGGAGCGACGTGTGACAACCACATCAGTTTCTTGTTCCTTTTACCCTATTTGGATATGCAACAATATAGTTTAACTTTAGTGTCAGAGTTAGTTTTCAACTTCTAGTGACATTATTATTTATTATAGTTCAAAGTAGAACAATAAAATAAAAGTAGCAGCAGTACTAACCAGGAATTTTATGAATAGGATGAAGCATAGAAATGAGAATCCAATAATGAAGTTGTAGGGATACCACGCTGACTGCAAAAGTAGGAAAAGTACTTATGAACTTTGAGTTGTAATTAAATTGAATGGTATGTTTAATTTGCAATGGAACTTTATATTACTTGGTTTTTGAAGGACTTGTAAAGAGATTCGACCACGGAAAATAAACCAGTTTTGTTGGTAAAGTTAACGATCCCAACTAATCCTTTCAATTGTTGTAGTCCAATGCCCACAGCTGCTGCCGCCAAGAACCCTACGATCGTTGATTGGGAAATATATTCCAGCAGAAAACCAAACCTGTAAAATGTCACAGAGGTTCAGCCATACCATAGTAATTTAATGCCCTATTTGGTTTCACAGAGTATTTCTCACTTTTATACTAGTTAACAATTATAGTTTTCCCATGAGATTTCTAATTTTTCAACATGAATTTTCAAACATTATCGATACTTGGCATTGACAACATGAAAATGTGGGGCCGACCCATTTTTGAGGATTAGTTATTGGTTATGGTTAGCGTCGAACACATTTTAAGGAGATGCTCTCATGTTTAAATTGTGTTAGGTATCGTTTTGGGTTTGTGGTATCTTTAGTTTTGTATGAAATTTTATGATTTTTCGATGTTCTCTATCTAAGAGGAATGTTATATTTACTTAAACGAGCATGTATATGGAATGTTGATAAGAATGTGAAGACATATCAGGATAATTTTTATGAATGGTATGTGAGTTTGAAAAAAAAGTTAAGATAAGTTTGAAAATAAATAATGTATATTATAATATTAAATAAGATGGTATTTGATCTAGATATAGTATTTATTTGGAAATAAGATATGTATGTTCTATTGTTAAAAAAATTATACATTATTTAATGATTTGATCAATAGAAATATTTTGACTTTATTGATATATTATAATTATATAAATAAACATATTCTGATAATAAGAGTTTTACATAAATAATTATGATTTGAGATATAATTGATAAAAAATATTTTATAGATTAATCTTTATTATATGAAGACGATTAAATTTATATATATATATATATATATATATATATATATATATATATATATATTTATATAATATATATATATATATATATATATATATATATATATATATATATATATATTTACATGATAGATACATATTTTTAAATTTGATTTCATAATTATGTTTGAATGTTTAGCATTAGAATTCTAACCTAAAAATTTGATTATATAATATTAAGGATATTTCATGATTTTATTTTAGTTTATCAATTCAGATTGGAGTGTATGAGAGTTGATGAGTGTTGGTTTGAATTAGTAAATTTTAACTTATATTAGTTTTCTTTTGATACCTAGCTTGATGTTTAACTTTTTTAATATGTAATGATTTTGTTTTTATACCGAAACAGTTTACTTTTATTTTCATATCTATATATTAGATTCTCTACGAAAATAAATCCTTTTAAAATATCTGATGAATGTATTGTATATTTTTCTTTTTAACTTTCTTAGATTATAGAGTGACTGGAAAATTTATTGAAATGTTACAAATATCTAAATAAAAGTTAATAAGAGTAAATAACAAATTTGAAAACATAATATTGATCATACCAACCGACTAACAAATAAATAATTAAAATACATAATTGTTTACTAATAACCATTAAAAAATACTTATTTTATTTAAAAAATCTTTTATCAAACTTTTTCTTTTTCATCTAGTTGTCACACCACATTCCACACACAAATCACAAACCACAAATACACAATATATATATATATATATATATATATAACCCTTTTGACTTTGTAATTAACAGTGTAATCTGAAATAATAAATTAAGAACGCATGAGAGCACACTGACCTAAAGAGGCCGAAAGCAACTTGAAAGATTCCCGCAAAAAAAGTTACAGTGAAAACAAGCTGAGTGTATCCAATAGAAGCATTAATTGGAACTTTCAATGTCTGAATCATTGAGGAAAGCAGCAGTGAATCTACAGATCCAGGCCCAATCACAAGTTCCCTTGAACTCGCTAGCAGAGCATAAATAAGAGGTGGCACAATTCCTGTGTCTGTGAAAATCAATCATCATCCACTCTTAATACTATAATCATTTCTCAGTCTCACCTTAATTAAGGACATTACTTTTACAACCTCTAACGTTTTCATGAAAGAAAATAAAATCACTGTTCATGCAACTTACAGAGGCCATATTCTGGACTTAGCTTCGCCAATGTTGCATTTCCCATACACTGTAACAGGATTAAAGCCGGCAATTTTAACGTACTCAATATCATACATATATCATGTATTTAAAGGCTTAAATCATTAATGTGCTCCTTTTCATTCTTTGAAATAACGCTTTGTGTGTTATAACCAAGATTTTAACATCACAGATAATTTTGATATCTTTAATATTACGAGAAATTACGTACAAATAACACTGATGATATATAGTATATTGTGTTCATGTGTTGTGAACCTGAGGAATGGCGAAGATTGCGAGGGTTAGGCCGGCCATGAAATCGCACTTGAACTTTTGAGCATTGTAGTTTTGGAATGAAGCAAGAATGGGGAACAAGTTCTTGAAGAAGGCAAAAGCGCGTTTGGAAAAGGGTTGGTTCCTGAGAGAATAGACTGTGTTTGGATGTGGATGCGGTATGAGAATGTCCTTGACGTTGTCCAGGACCTGACGCAACATGGAGGGTGGTTCTGGAGGATTGAGCACCCACAGAGCCATGTTGTTCTCAATGTCCAAAACCTCTTCTAACGTGCTTTTGTTTGAAGCTACCATCTCTGAGTTACTCAAGCTCCTGAACATTTCAGGAACCTAGTGCTGTCAGAGAAGGTGCTTCAGTTCTTCACTCTTTCGAACTTCTTTAGGGCATATACATGAAAATTTATTGTGAACGAAACTGCAAAATTTTCGAAAATAACTTCTGGTAAATGCGTTTTATTTAAAGCTTTTTAAATAATAAAAAAATACTTTATTATTACTTTGAGAACCTAATGTTTGAATAGCTTAAAGAAATAAACTGAATTATAAGTAACTATTAAAAATAATATTTTCATACTCATAACAAACCAAATTGTACCTTTTATAAAAAAAATTAAACTTAAAATTATTTATTTTGAAAGAAACTTAAACGAATATATCTATAAAAAGTCGTTTCTTGTTAAATAATCATTATATTACTACAGTAAATAATAAAAAAAATGTCAAAAAAAGTGTGTGTTAATTTCTTCTTTTATATAGCAGTAAAAAAGAACGTAAAGAAGCGGCGCAAATGAATCTAATTAATTAACGGATTCTGTTGGAGCCATTATTTTATAGTTTGGTGAATTGATATTAATTCATTTCTTTATATTATCACACACACGTGCTTACAGCTTCTTAATCACAATAATACTTTTTAACGCTTTCGATAAAAAAAATGTTTAAAAAATTATATAATTAATAAGTATTTTTATTCTTGCCTGGTTAAAATGCCAAAAAAAAGTCATCTGTGTTGTGCTCAAAGTTAAAAATTATCTTTAGTAAACAACTGTTCAAGTAAGTTATTCAAAAAAGTTAATTGTTTTTCGTAAGCTAAAAAGAGAACACACAAAAGGGAGAGAAATCGACTAAGATTCTGTCCATGATTAATCATATGTAAATTATTAGTATAATATAATAAACTTGATTAACTTGTTCATTAAAAAATGTTTAACGAATTTATGATCAATCATATTGGTAACACCAGCTGTGTAATAATTCAGTGTGACCCAATTAAAAGTAAAAAAAGAATCTTGCAATAAGAAAATATCACTTATCTATTAAATTAAAACTTGTTTTCCTTCTCACTTATGACAAGCCGTTTATGGTTAAATTAATATTAAAATTAAAATAGTCGAAATTAAAAGGCAATCAATATTTGTGAATAATAAACAGCATTTAATTTAGAAATAAACAACTATTTAGTTGCAAGAAAAAAAAAGAATCTGTAAATAGTAAAATAAACTATTTTTTTAATATGAATCTAAATATTTATCGCTATCAGCATTAAAAAAGAGTATGAGAGAGAGAAGGCATGTCTGTTCTTGATGCTGAAAGAAAAAAGGTCAATAAAAAAGTATTAAACTACATTTCAATTTGTGGTGCGTCAATCTGCCCACTTAAGCAATTAAGGAGACACCTACGTGCAATAAACAACTTTTTTTTGCTACTAATTTATTTTTTCTTCAAATTTAATTGTGCTCGTGAATGATAAAAGTAGTTTCTAAATTCAGTATAATTAATTAATTAGAAACTCAATAAGCTAACTTGTTATAATACATACATACATACATTATATATATATATATATATATATATATATATATATATACCATTTGAGTTTAATTTTGATAAAATGACAATATAAATAATTTTCATGTTAATTGATTTTTTTACCATAATTTTTCAAATTAGTCATTTTCATATTTGTTGTTTCAATTACCCAAATCAATTTCTTATACTTTAAAATTAAAGAAAAAGTATATTTAACCCTTGTAAACTTTAATTTTGTCTAAATTAACTCTCAAATTTTATCTCATTTACTAGTAGATATTTTTAAGTTTAATTTTATTCAAATTAATCCTTTAATTTCATTATTTTCTATAAATAGACATTAAGAAATTTAATTTTATTCTAATTAATATTTAACATTCATTAATATTTTAAATATTTTTTATGGAAAAAGGAAAAACATATTAATAAATTATTGAAATTTAGTATAAAGGATTTAACTCAAATATGTTAGAAAAAAATATTTATAAAAAAATTTACAAGATTTAAAGACGAGTTAGAATGAAATTCAAAATTTAGGTGTATATTTATAAAAATAGTAAAATTTAGGGATAAATTATATATAATTGAATGTATAATATTAGTGGTAAATAATAATATAATATTGTAAAAATAAAAAATAATAACTTATATTTTTAGCGCTATATGTCTTAATTTTAACTTAATCATTTTGCATTAAAATGATTTTTTTTTATAAATTTACGGGTCTTCTAATAAATCCCTGTAAAATTAAAATAAAAAAATATTTTAATAATATCTTCAAAAATAGTTTGTATTTTAATTAAAATTAATGTAAGTCATTTAATATTATATTCAAAATCATTTTATTTAAAAAAATATATTTCAGTGAAAATTATTGTATGAATCGCAATATGTTATTTCATTTACTAAATTAACCTTTTTATAAACAATGGCATTCGCAGTGTTGTTAATAATTAATTATTTTTCTCTTGCATGTGATAAATTTTATTTTATTTTATTTTCTTAACGAGGTAAAATGGTTCTTTTACTTTCTTGTTTGTAACTATTTTGCCTTCGGTGTTGAATTGGGCCTCAAAGCCCAAGCTCCCGCGTAATAGCGCCCCAATTTTTTATGGGCTTACGAGACCCCCAATTTTTTATGGGCTTACGAGACCAATGCTTCTTTCTCTTTGATATTTAGGGGAAGCACAACATTCTAAAAATAAGTATTTTTTTTTTATCGGCGAGAATATAGTTTTTAATACTCTTTTTATTATTGATTATAATTGATTGAATATTATAAAATAAGGAAATATTTTTATTATATAAATTATAAGATTCACCAAATTTTATGATTTTCATTAAATTTAACCAATGAAAGAAAATGTGTTTAAAAGAATGTAATCGAGAGTATTCCCAGCATTTCTCACATCTTAAAAAATTGAAATAAAATTTATTAAAATGGAATTATATCAGTATGTATTCTCGGTGTAAGAAAATAATTTATCAATCAATTAAAAATCATTATTAGTATTTAAAATTATTATTATAGAAATTAACAATCTTGGAGCACTTAAATTTATGAAAATTCAAAATTACTCACACACTGTACTATAAAAGATTAAAATACAACTAAGTTGTTTGCTTCTGTTAACACATGAATGTAATGTGTAAAAGGGTTTTAAATTTTTTTTGAAATCTTTACTTATAAACATAATTTTACTATATTAGTTTGTCTTCGTTTTGTTCGTAAACTAAAAATGTCCATTTAGTTAAAAAAAATGAATTTTCAAATAGCTTACCACGTGAAATAAAGTGGCATATATTTATTTTTAAACTTTAAAGAGAAACTTAGTGTTTGTCTTTATATTATTGATTTTATATAAATATATTTTATAAAAATATCTAAACAAATTTAACTGAAAGTTAAATTTATAAATTACAATATAATCAAGCTATTGTCATCTACCTAATTTTAGGTTTCAAGGGGAATCAAAAAATTTATTAAGAAAATCTACCATGTAAAAGTTTTCATCACTGGTCTTTAGTAATTTTCATTAAAAAACACACAATAACAATAATAATAATAATAATAATATTATTATTATTATTTACTCTCTATGAAGCTATTTGTTAAATAAATAAAAATGTATTACTCTCGGGAAAATTCTTTATAGAAAAAAAAGGTCAAGCCATTGATCAGCAAAATAAGTTGATTATAGGAAGACTTGGATTGTGAGATGCTCTAAATGTTGAGTTTCCGAAGACAAATAATGATATTTATATTGTTGGATGGACAACAATAGCAGCTTAAGTAAGAAAGAACAATGAAAGAGTGAATTTGATGGGAACATGAATCTTCATATGTCAAATCAAACTAATTTAACTTTCCTTTTCATGTTTATCAAAATTTAACTAACTTTTAGGTATAGAAACAAGCAAAATAAGTGAGGTCCAATCACATTCATTAGTATCACCGCCAAATCTTAAACAAGATCTACCCCTAAAATTACAACAACAAATCATAAACCACGTTACAAAACTAACTTTTTCACGGTTTGGTTTGAGGAGAGAGCGAAAAGAAAAGGAATGGAAAAGAAATTGAGACTATTTAAATTAAAAAACTGAATGAAATTTCTGTATTAAATTTGACTGACATGAAGAAATTTAGCTATATAGAAATATATTTATAAAATAAATTTTAAAGAAAATTAATATAAATAAGAAATTTTTGGAAACTATAAATTAAAGTCAAAATAAATTTTAAATTAAAATAAAAACTATTATAAAATTTTTAAAACTAAAAGAATTATATTATTATTAAATATAAAAAATAAATCATCAAAATTTAAGTTTATTAATTTTATTATTAAATTAATTTCATTTCATTTTATTAATTATTTTAGTATTTTATTTTAATTATTCATTTTATTATAATATAATAAAATATATTTATAGATATTTGATTGCTTTTTACATTTATAAATTTTAATTATTTATTATGTTAGAATAAAAGAATAAATATTTAATTTAATTTTAATGAATTAACTTTCTTCTTTAATTGATTATGATTCTTGTTTGTAGATAAAAATTAATGAAATATTTATAAAAAGTGATTTTTTCGCAAATTATACTGAAAAATCATATGTAAATACTTATCTCATTTTTCATTATTTAACGTTTCGTTTCAGAATTTTCTTCATTTTTTTTCGCTTGTTAGGTTTCCATAATTGCAAACAAACGCACTTGCCACCGACTCCCAAAGTATTTACACGTCCCATATGCACTGAAAAAATTAAAGATTAATACACATACCATATATAAATTAGTTATAAATAATTTAAAAATAAACCAGTTCGTTTCGATTCCCAACTAAGAACAAGAATTAGATCTTATAAATTAAATGTTTTGAACTAGTTCTTTACGGACCAAAATTAAGAATTTATGTTTAGTAACAGATATTAATATCTAATAAAATAAATTTAGGGTTTCTGTATTGACATTTCAAGATTCATTTTACTGGTTTGTCCCATCTAAAATAATTCGTTTACCTTTTTATGTCGTATTTTTTAGTCAGATTAATTGGGATTCATGATGAATCCAACTTATTGCCAGCTTGTTAACAATCTTTACTATCTTCATTGTTAACACATTCACTAAGTTCCTCACTATTTATTTTTCCGCTGATGTTGGCAATCTTAGGATAGTACTTTATTAACACCATTAGCACTATCATCCAAACTAGTATATTCCTAATATACCTCATCATTTGGCTAACAAAGCTTATTATATTTTTTTCTTTATTATTTTTATTATTTATTTAATTCGTAAAATGGGAAAGAAGAAATTACGTAGATAACTTCTATAATACTGCGTCAACTCATTCTTTTCACTGGTCTTTTGACTTTGAAACTTTGTATTATTTGATTTACTGTGCAGTGATAGATAGAAAAGAAAAAACGTGTGGACGACATATAATAATATTAATATATATATTATCATACTCTTGCTTAATATTTGATTAATCATTGTTTTAGTAGGATAATTGATTTAGGCATATATTATAATAAGAGAAGAGAGATGAAAAAAAATGAATGATTTCATCCCCACAATCAGCGGTTGAGATGGGATCTTTCATTGATTTCCACTTTTTTGTTAGAACTTGATTAAAACACTTTGATCTAAACTAAGCATTAGGATTGAGGCCTCTAGTTTATCTTCCATCTTTGCTTCTCACTCACACACACACTCACTCGTGCGTGTTGTGTCAAGTCTGAACTCAACTCCATTCTCCACTCTCTCTCTCTCTCTCTCTCATTGTTTCTTCGAAGCAGTGGTGTTCATATCTCTCCATGGCAAGCGTTTTCTAACACAAAAACAACACGAGAGGAGGAGGAAGAAGGGCAAGAAGAAGAAGATATGCTCCTTGGAAAACGCCCTCGACCACCAATTATGAGAAGAACTACCAGCATGAGTGGTGGCATGGCCGTGGAATCGCCCACAACCGACGAGGAACTCGTGTCTGATAACACTCACCATGATCATCACCCTAACATCAAAATCGATCCACTTCTTGAGGCCAAAGGGTCACCGTATGAAGAATATGGGCCACGTTTGATGGGCATGGGCACGGTCATACCTTTTTCTCCGACAACCTCAAATAATCCTCGCTACAGTCACAACCATACAAATAACACTTCTCACTTTCTTCGGACTTGTGGCCTCTGCAAGTGTCGCCTGGCACCTGATCGGCGAGACATCTATATGTATAGGTATGTGTATCTATATATCTTAGGTTTTTCTTCTTTAACGTTATTATTACATACATAAGTTATCAGAGTAAAGTTTCAATTTTAATGGGAGAAGGACGCTACTTGAAAAACTTAGGATTATTAATTGTGTGCTCATTCAGGTTCCAGTGATTAATTTTTGTTTTGATTAATTGGTTTTGTGAGTGAATTACAGGGGGGATACGGCATTTTGCAGTTTGGAGTGTAGGGAGAAGCAGATGAAGCTAGATCAGAGAAAAGAAAAGTGGAAGGCGGGGTCTAACAAGGAGCACCACCGTGCATCACCACCTACCAAGGCTTCCAACAAAAGCGAAACGGCTGCGTGTAATTGAAGGTTGCAAATTGAACTTCATTAGAGAATAAACATAATTAATTAAGGTGAAATAGTATGTATTTGAAGAGGGAGCTAACTGGTGTCTCATCATGTTCACTCACTACAAGCCTATCCCCTATGTACCTCTCGTGGTGCTCCATATATGGTTCTTAATTCCACACCTACGGTACTAGTTCTTATTCACATAGTTCTGATAGGAAATTGTACAAAAGGTGTGTTACATGTTGCTGTATTATTGCCTATGTCACTTTCAATCTAAAATTCCCCTATTATCACATGTGTTTTCCTTGGTCTGGTTGTTGATGCATTTAACTCAAACCATTTCAAACAAGCAAGGATTAACGTACGTTGTTTCTGCTGCCTCATCTGCAAATGGAAAGTCTATTAATTCTTACAACAGTGTTGCTGATTTAAGTACACATATATAACAGAGAAATGATATTCTCTTTCTGTATAAAGATGTTTGGAATAGCTATTTATAGTTAGGGGGCACCTAGTTTTTTCTTACTGTTGAAAAAAATAATCATACATTTTTCTCAAAATAAGTTGAACCAAAGACTTCATTCAACTAACTAACAAATACTATGTACATATATTCTTCTTGAAGAAAGTTTATTATTTCATGCTCATATCTCAATAATGCAAGTTGGTTTGAGTAGAAAAGTGGCGTACGTATTCAAGTGATTAATAGGTCTTAAAAAACTTGATCCCTTTAAACGCGAGTTTACTTATTCAACCTATAAACTAATTGAAGCACAGTTTTTTAAAGCAACCCCATATCAGTATTATAATTACGCTGGTAATATGCTTTATAGCTTGAATATGTGTAGGGAAATTTTGGTATATGATACTGAGGTGGAATGAAAGCAATTAATCTCCCGTTTTAATATAATAATCGTAAATGTAGAGTGAGTGGGAAGAATAAAAATGATGGAGTTTACATCAGGGACATATTTGAGTGTTTATGACGTAGTACGGTAACACCATGTCTAAACTTATTGGGCTACTTTTTCAAAGTGGCAAGCCTAATGGAGAGGCAGTTGACAAAAATAATGCTAGCATAAATGTTGGACCCACGTTTAGATCGTAATAGCGATGGACATCAGGTACCAAACAAAAACAAGAATCTGAAGTTTTTATTCATTTGTTTCTTTGTTTATTCCACTACTTTATCTCCTCTTGTTGAATGGTGATCAGAAGGGCACGGAAGCATGCACATTCTCTCTTGTTTTTTTTTTTTTTCTCTCCAAAATAATTAGAAAGTTCAATCAAAGAAAGAAATACTTTGATGAAGGAGTGAAGGAGATTGATGGTACATCAACTCAAAACATAACCCTAGGTAGATCCATGCGTCAACTTCTAGGTGCTGATGCAAGTAGCAGCACTCTCCTTCTGGTATCATGAAAACGTCTGTGTTTTTTCTATGTTCTCTTCCCTTGATGTTTTATTTAGTGCCCCGCAATATGGACATTATACGTTACGGAATCCCCGTGGTCCCTACCCTTAAACCCATCTTTCAAATACTTAATTTTTTTTTGGACAAGATTCATGGTGGTTCCTTCCATTCTCACTCACCCTAACCCTGTAATGATACTAAACAATTATATAGAGCATAGTGGCAACGTTGCTAACTGCCCAGATTAATGTACTTTGGTATGTTTGGTTAAATTAATTAATTTGATGATGGTGATGGCAATATGGGAGGCCATTGAATTCATTTGGAAGTTTGAAAATTGAGAACAGGACAAGATGTCTCCAATTATGATTAAAACTGAAACGGACTGAAATGGGGTTTTGTGGTGAAAGGCAAGAGTATAGGGACATGGGGTTCCTTTCCAACACACATAAAGTCACAGCTCTTTTTGTCACAATGGGACCAAGTACTCTCACATTAATTGGCCATTGTAGCTATGACTCTACATGCATTGTTGAGGTCCCCCATTAGGGTTTATTTTGTTTGGTGATTGAGATGATGGAATAATGCATTGAAGTGTTAATGAATGATGATGAGTGATGCTTTGTATTCTGGCTGGAAAGTGAAAAAATAAAACGAGGCAGCAAAGGAAAAGGTGTGAGTGTGAAGCGCACTAGATGTGGTAATAAATTAGGGTTCACTTTTTAGGAGGCCCACAGGAGAAGGAGATACCTAGTTCAAAAACCCCATGATCTGATTTTAAACTGCGGTCCAATCATATGATACTTGAATCACAGACACAATCTCATAATATTCAGGCAGATGTAGATGGCAAAATCTCAAATTTAAGATTCTCTTTGGTCCCTTTCTTCATTGCCCTGTCTTTTTCTTCCTATTACAGGCTCCAACATGATTTTATCAGAATCCATTTCAGATTTCATTCAACTGGAAAGAAAAAACTATGAGCTGTTTCATTTGTCCCTTTTTAACAATAATCTGCTGTAGTACAATTCATACATATACAACCAAATTCCTATCTGCAACACCATTCTATCAAGTTACACAGGATTTGAACTGAATAAGTTATTCACTGATAAAACCATAAATCATGTCAACGTTGCTTATTCACATTCATCTAATTTACTTACTTCTTCTCGTAACTCATGATAAACAAAAACAAAACTATGCTTATTGTTTATCCACAAAGGTAGTTCATGCCACCGACATCATATTATTTTAATCAGTCAAAATATGTATATACTGATACAAAATCATTAAATTTGTACATGATATGATAGAAATTGTTATTTTTAAATCTCATTTTTTATCAATATTGTAAGTCCCTTTAATTTCGTTTCCGAACCCAAACAATCATATGCATATATACATAATACTTTGTTTACCAAGATAAAAAGACTTGGACTTGTATGAAAGGACTCATAATTACTTAGTTTGATTGAATTTGTAAAATTTTAAGTGCTTGTGGGCTTTGTTTAGATTATTATTATTATGTTGTCGGTGTAAATTATTTATTTGTTTTAGTGGGGGTTTCTCAACTGTGGTTTTTTCATCCGAAACTTAAATTTGAAATCTTGTTTCAAAAACCTAAATTCTGGTTATTTTAGTTTGACGACAATTTTCTTGAACATATTTTCTAAAAAGAATTGTTGACAAAAATGCATGTTGAAATTACAAGGAAAAGTAAAAGATAAATTAACCCATTTATAAGTTTGCAAAAGAAGACAAAATAAGATATCTTACAGATTCCTACACCTGGTAGCAAAAAGGACAAACCAATTCCTGTGCTTGGACCATCTCTCTTCATCTCAAATCATCTATGGTTCTATAGCAGCCTGCCTCCACATGAAAAATTTTACCTTCAATGATATCTTGTTAATTATTCCATGCAGAAGGTAGGGTCTTCCTGCTGTGTTCCAATTTTGTGCCTATATGCAGTTTTCAGCAAAGGTTTGTCGTAGTATGGGGTGCAGTTACTAATTATTGAGGTGCAGAAGCAAAAGTTATTTTTCTTTCTCCCGTAAGGGCCACCTCCCATTCAGTTTATAATGGACCCTTTAAAATATAAAAAGCACATTCTCAATAATTCATTTCAAAACTAATAACAAGCCTCCCAAGAATTTCACTGAAGTGCGACAAAATACCCAACCTAACCTGGGCAATGAATTAGGAATTTTTTACGCTTCTAGAAAATAAAGAGAAGAGTTGGATTTTGGAGTACTCATTTTATTCATCAATATATGTTTCATTCATCATTTCTGATACACCATATAATAGTATGTTCTGTTAGAAAACAATTTTTTTTGTGCAAATAATACTTTATCATTTATTAAAAAATATTATTCTATTTTTGAACTACTTTTCTTATTTATCAATCATACTGTTGAAAGAGCAAAATTAAGAAAAGTTTCCACAAAATAATGATAACTATTCATGACTACCACAACTGGGACTTTTTTTGGTTGAAATGTTGATTGAAAGTATAAAAGAGGTTTTTCTTTCCTACACTCCCTTATTTGCTACTGCATCCCCATAATAAGTTTTAAAATTCCCATTTTTCTCTTTGGAATTTTGTTTCAAATGTTTTTCTCCTTCGCACAGTTTTAGTCAGGGATTATATTATTTTAATATAAGTTTTTTAAAATTGAAAATTTATTTATATAAAGTGTTCTCTGTAACTATTAGAAATCTAATTCTATATAGACTCCTATTTAAATATTACTTTTATTAGCAAATAACTTTTATTAGAGAGGTTATAGATGACTCTATTCAATTTTACTGACTTTTATCTTGAGAAGGAATTTAATGTTATTTTGACATGTGTTTTAAGTAGATTGTGGACTATGTATGAACAGGACATTTCGTGAAGGTATTCTCATAAAGATAATGGACATTTTAAAAAGGTGTTTTATAATGAGCATTCCGGCAAAAATGTTCAAGGAACATTCAGGAAAGGTGTTCCTTAATGCCTCGTATTTTCTTCTTCTCTTATTTCCCTCGCCACCGCTCGCTCCTGATTTTCTATCTCACACTCCACTTACAACGAGGAACAGTTTTAAAATAAAATAGTTTTAAAATAAAATGAGAACAGTTTTAAAATAAAATAGTTTTAAATAAAATGACAAGGGTAAAACAGGTATTTTAAAAGTTTTGGGGGTTGAGACAAAAACATTTATTTATCACACTGACTCTCTGTGCTCTGTTTCAAATTATTTTTATTGTTTGTACCTCGTGGTTCACTTTCACTACACAGTTCGACTCTCTTATGTTTCCTTTTGACCTTGTTTGTTCTCAATATCTCTTAAAACAATAGTTCAGTTCCAATGGATCCACTGATATAAACTCTAAACAAAGGGCAAGGGATAAAAAAAACACATGATTCCGCAGATTGATCAGAATTCAAGGATATACCGCAGTTTACTAAGAAATCCAAGTACCAAAATCTGTGACAGAAATATTCCAGCCCCTGTGATGAAGGGATTTGGGCCATTCAGAGTCAAGTAACAATATGATTGAATTAGACTAGTAAATTCTGAAGTTCTTTGTTCTTAGAAGAAAATGCTTCAAGGTTATTTATTATATTGGGGATTGCCTCTGAGAAAATAACAAAACTGAAGAGGGGTAGTAAGAGAATAAACAAAAAATTCGACATAACGGACGGAAATTTATACATCCATTCATGTACCGAAAAAGAAAAGAACATGCCCGCTCTAAAGCATCCGAAAAAGAAAAGAACATGCCCGCTCTAAAGCATTCGAAAGCAGATGCAATCAACTACACTTGCGAAAACATAACCAAACATATTAACAGAAAACATTCAAGCCGGCTACCCCAAGTACGCGATCTTCTATCCCATGCTTCACTTGTACTCAAGAATCATGTTGTTCTCTGGTGCCAATCCAACACAAGCTCTCAGAATGTTTTCCAGCATTGCACGCTGCTTCGACAATGCATTCACCACTGGTGTGCCCGGTGGAACCTGTGATAGTTATCTCGTTACTTAATTTGCCAACTTTAGAGAAAAAAAGAATAGGGGATAAAAGGGAAATTCACTTTAACAAACTTCTAAATTGTGTTTCCCTAAACTTGATTTCTACTTAAAAAATGAGCATGTTGATTCAACATTGAATAAGATTAGATTAAACTAACCAGAGGAGCCTTGGTCAGGTAACTGAGAATGGTAGCAACTGGGTGGAATGAGTGGAATTTTCCCTGCAGCAACCACCACAACACAGTGAACTCAGAAGTCAGAAATCTACAAATAATACAATGACAAAACGCAATCAAGCAATTAAATTTAGCAATGCATGCAGACCTCCTTTTCAGCTTTGAACTGGATACGAGTGCCAAGCTCAGCAAGAAGGACCAGGTCCAATATAATAGGAGCAGCTAAGAGAGAATCCTCGCATGTGTTGTGCAAAACAATGGTGTTCTTTCCACCCATGAATATCTCTGAAGTGTACTCATCCATGGCTCTCTTGCTGTCCCCAACGTAAGGCACATACTGCAGTAGCAACAAAAAAGCAGGTAGAATCAAAGGCCTGACAAGAGAAAGAAACAAAGAAAAAATAGTTGAAGAAGTGAAACAATATTTACCTTAATAACAACAACATGGTCAGGATGTTCACCAGGCTCATAGAGGATGGCATTGCTGTTGACCATATCATCAACAACGTTACTCTTGGAGATTTCCTTGGATCGGAAGGTTTGTGGAGCAGAGAGATTCATACCATCATTGTTTCCCAGATGGTTGTAACTAACTATTGATGTTGGCTGTCAATCGTCAACAGAGAACACTTGAAAAAATCAATTTATTCCTACTTTTTTGCCACATAAATTCTAAACCAACATAGAATGGATAGATTGTCCAAGTAAAGAAAACACCCATGATATGACATTAGTATAAGAACAATATACCTTGATACCAGCCCCCACAAGGAAATCTACCAGCACGGATTTCATTTTGGTCTGACCACTCTTGAAGTCATCTCCTCCAATCAAACTGTTCTTCTGGATGGCAAAATCAATCAACCCTGATGGCAAGCAAAGTTAATATTGGATCAATTAATACAATTAAGTTGTGGGAAACTAAAAAGGTAAGCATTCAACCTGGGACAAAAGTGTTCTGAGGGCTTCCGTTGATGAATGGAACATTTTCCATAACACAAGCAATGGCATACAAGGTGGAAGGAGAAATCTCAGCCTCATTCCTGTCCACGGCAGCCAAGAGGTTCTCCGTGGTGTCGTTAAGACCAACAACCAAATTACTGTACCTCTCTGTGTTGGCAGTCCACAGGACAACCACCTTGTCCACTTTGGTGGCTGCCTTAAACTCCCTGAGTTCATGTCAAAATTTAGATAGGGTACAGATATATTAATCCACAAAGCATGCATGTAGATTAGAGTGGGACATACTTAATGTCTTTGATGATCTGTTGAACTTGCTCTTTCTTTGTGCCCTTGATCACATTGTTGGCACGCTCTTCTTGGTTGGCAGCAATGAAATCTGGGTCGTAGATTCCAGGGAGTGGAACCATGGATTCCATATAAGGCCTCAACTGCTTCTGCAAATCGATGTCAAACACCTTGGCCCTAGCCATGGCATCAGCCAGGTTCATGTTACTGATATCCCATCCCCCAAACACAATGTCGTCAGGGTTAACCTGCCAAAAGATTCCAAAAACCATACATAATCTGTTTATCACCACACATAATTCCAGAACACCTTAACTACAAAAAGTGGGCACATATTAAAACTTCAACCAATACTCATAAGACTAAATCTGATAAATCAATTAAAACGCTGAATTTCAAGAATCATGATATAATACCATTGGAAGAAGGCTCTTGAATGGGGCATAGATTTCCTCTCCCTGGAAGGAGCCAACTCGGATAGCGGAAGCTTGGGTGAGGGAGCCAAAGTAATTGGCTTGTTGAATCTTGTCCTTTGTCGCCCATGAAATGCCCCTGAGAATCATATAAGGCAAAAATCACCCATTAATATTAACATGCAATGACTTCTCTAAACTCTACACCGAAAACCACAGGCTAAGGAAAAAGAAACTAACTCTCGGTTGGCAATAACACCACCGGTGAGGGTTGAACCGTTGTTTCCACCCCAGCCCACAAGCATTACCCTGGTAATTGATCAACAGGGAAATGAAACAGAAAATTAGAAATCAAAAATAAATAAAATTTGAGAAGGGGTTTGGATCTAGCATTAAGAAAAAAGGAGGTTGATTTGGAAGCTAACCCCAGTTTAGGAACATGGGTATCGGTTTTGAATTCATATTTGACAGATTTGGGTTTGACAATCCACTGATAGGTTCCATTCCTGTTCTCGTGAACAAGCTCGGTGGTTTCGTAGTTATAGACGGACTGAATCTCCGTCTCGGTGTACTTCACATTAGGACTCTCGACCTTAAAATTCTCGATGAACATCTTTTTTTTTTTTTTTTCTGAGAACAGGAATGGAAAACGAAGAAGAGAAAATCAAGAAGAATCAAACAAAGGGGTAAGCTCGGCACTAGAATGGTATAAAGATTTGTGAACAATTAGAGGGTGGCCATTGATATAGAGGAAGGAGTTCCTATATATAGAGGAAGTTCATGAACTTCGCTCTACACGTGTGACACAGTTTTTAGTACTTCTCTACCATTATCATTTTCCATTTCATTGCATTATTTTTCTTTCACTACCTCATTTTGGTGTCTTATATTATAATTCTGCTAATCCACTTTTTAATATATAATTTCAATCACTTTAATTCTAATTATATTACCAACAACTAGTTGGAAAGTTCTCCATCTTGCCAAAGAAAAACCTAAACAGAAATCTACAATTGGTGTTCCTTTATCAATTATAAATATTATGATATTAAATAACACTTGAATAATTGTATAGATTAGAATTTAGAAACTAAAGTTATATATATTCACCAAGGTTATAATTTTATCTTAAACTGTTTATCCCTTTTCCTTTTTAGGGTCACCATTTTGTATTGAACATGGTATAACAAGACAACACAGAACAGAACATTAGTATTACATAAAAGTTCATTGCATTTAAATGTTAATTTACCCTTTTTACTATAAAATTATTTCAGTGGAAATTTTAATTTTTATGAAATGTCAATTTCAAAATTCAATAATATAATTATAAAAAATAATAAATTCATTATAAATAAACCTTTATAATTAATAATTATGTATAATTTATTATATCAATTTAAAAATAATTTCATATATAATATCACTTTAACTATATCATATTATCATCGATCTTTACAATGAATAAACAATTTTAATACCAAAATATATACACACATATTTTGTATACTAATATATATGAATAAATTTAACTTTAACTAAATAAAAATTCAAATATGAGTGGATAATTTAAACGCAAAATGTTTAAACAATTATATTTGAAATAAAATTTAAGAGAGATAATTATTTTCTTATCTCATAAGAGAGAGAGGTAATTATTTTCTTATCTAAGTGGTGAGAAGTATTTAATTGTTAGAAAATGTGATTGACTGAGAGAGATGAAGACATGCAGCACTCTCACAATACAACACCACCAATAATGAAATTCTGTGTGGGAGATTACAACAGTTCAGCAGCAAGGTGTAAACAAAAACTGATTTACACCCTTACACAGTAACATCATTTTCCAACACGGAACCATTTAATTGATTATTAATATTCTATAATAAACTAAAAATGTTTCTCAGATATTTATTATTGTACATGCACTATCAAAATGGAAACTATTAATTATTTAATTAAAGTAATCAAATTAAGCTATAAATTAATAATTATTGAAAAATTGGTTAAATAAGGGAAGGAAGTGAAGTGGGTGGTTCGGGTTTAGAGAGAGAAAGGAAGAGAGTAGAACATTGGTTGGGACCACCACCGAGTAGCTTTGTCTTCTTCAAACCAGATTCTGGACAAATTCAGACACTTCTGGAATCTTAGTCACTTTACTCTCACGCGCCAAAAAGTCGCCTGTAAAACCAAAACTTTATGGTTATTTACATCCCATACCATTCAACACTGACACGTGGTGTCATTATAATCAGTTACTCAAAATGACTCATACAGATCTCAAAGGCAAACTAGGATCTCTGTTGCTTCTAACGCCCTATTTAGCGAAAACACAAAATTGTTTTATTTATATATATATATATATATATATATATCTGTATTTCTTATTATAATTTATAAATAATTTTATAACTGTTTCTCAAGATTCAAGCTATTTTTATCTTTGGTTGATTTGGTAAAATAACTTTGTCAATGTGATGTAAAATCAACTAAAATTAACTTTGTTGAGACGAAGACATGAAGAGATAAAACTTGTAAAATTTAGAAGACCAAACTAAAAAAACAAGATAATTTCAATAAAATTGTCTGTGTATGTAGAGTTTCAGTAGAGAACAAATTGATACTTAAGTTTGTCATTTATAACATTCTGGTCCTCACAATTAAAAATAAGATTTTCACATATGTAAAACATGTGTGATAAATCATGAAAGATGAAACTACTTATCTCAATGTGTCCATAGAAATATATTTCTTATAATTAAAGAACTTATATTAAAATATAATTTTATTGATAAAAATTATATACAAACAAATATAAGTATAAATTATTTTATAAATTTGACCATAACAAAAATTTTCGTGAAATTTTAAGAATATCGTTCATCAAACCAGTAAAGGATAATATTTCTAAAAGAATGAAAGGTCCCTACTAAACTTATCTCACTTTTAACCCTAATTTATAACCTTTCATTTAGTAAATATAAAATTCAATAAGAAAGAAAAATAAGAATAAAATAGGTAAAAGGATAAAAAAAAGTTAATTTTATTTCGGACTAGTGTTTCTTGTTTTTCTTTCTTTTTTGTTTTCTTTATTATTCACGAGTAATCTTATAATCTTGCATGGTTTCATGTTAGCTCCTAACGTTTTTTTTCAATTATGGATATTGTGAGGATTTTGATGAATTGAAATTCTCCTTCGTGCAGTGTATAAATGGAATTAAAATTTTGAAGATACATATATTAATTTGGAAAAGAATTTAGTGTCCACAAAATTTTGGCACATGTCTTATTCATGAATTTGTAGGTTCTGTTGTTTCTATTCAGTATGTTTTCATCCCTATCACACAAAAAGAAAAACAAAATAAGGACAGTGAATTAATAAGGACAATGAGTTAAGGTTAGGTGTGCATGGCATGGGACCCAAAAGTGTCAGAGCCATGTGACTTATCGAAATCACGAGACCTCCCTATGATGTCACCACATCATGCTTATGTGGTTCTGTTTGACCAAGGATCAACCTCCTCATCAAAAGCTATATATAACTACATATTATTAAAAAAAAATAACTTAACTTTGTAAAATAATATTTACATCCAATTATAATTATAAATTTATTTTATTTTTTCAACATAAAGAACACTGGAGGTGGTTATTTATATAGAAGTCAAATTAAAATTGTCATTTGCATCACCTGAAATGCAAATCATACACGTTACACTTCAAACAAGTGCTCCCCTTTAATTCGACCTTTTGCAGATTGATATGTACTTTTCCTTATCATTTTTCATGTGATTTGCCTGCATAACAAAAACATAAAAGATAAATTGTGGTTTCAATAAGGTTATCTTAGTTTATATATATATATATATATATATATATATATATATATATAAGTGAATAAAATTATCTGTAAAAATATTACTTTAAGCTAGAATCTGAATCCTAATTAATAACTTAAAATCAGTAATATTAAACTTTAAAACAAACAAGTACTGATTTTGTGCTCCTAAATTAGTAAATATGACAAAAGTTATAAAAAAAATAATGTACATTCATTGCTCAATGTTTACCAATTGGCTGACTAAATTTATGTTTGGTAGAAAAAAAATTAACTATTTTGTTCATGCTTCTTTATCATTTTATCATTACCGTTTGGATTCTATAGAATTCTAACTATTCAATTCATATCAATTTCTCAAACTGAACAACTATGATTGGAGAATGGTGCATTATTCTTCTTTTCAACAAATGTGCATGATATTATCTAACTCGAATCTTGCTTAGATTACAACTTTGAAAAATAACTTCATTAATTAAATAAAGAATGAAATTATTAGAAGAGGATGTAGAAGAAGGCAAGGGAGAGCTTACCAAAAGTATATCAGAGTAGACTAAATAAGAGAGTGAAAAATACAAGTGCTTGGGATGATAAGATTCACTTAAAATACTTTTAATTAATAATACCAATATGTGAATTAGTGGATCTTCTAGCAATGAAGTTTTACTGATTGAGGAAAATAGTTAGAAATGAATGCTAGTCTTATTTGATAAATTAAGGCTAAAACATTTTGAAGATTATGGAAAGGTTTAAAGATTAGGAATTATAAAATTTTAATACAAATTTTTGACTTTACCCTTTGTGTTATTTAATATAATTCATTTAATATAATTCAGTTCTTTTCATGTTTATAAAATAATTATTTAGGGTACCTTGAGAAATAAAATCTTGCATTACACAATAATAGCTATTAGTGACCAAGTTTTTCAAAGATACCCATATTTAGAATTAATTATTGCCAAACAAAAGTTTATTTATTAAGAGTAAAGGGGAACTTTGTATGATATGCACCACAAATTTGGTTTGCTGTTTATGTCATTTATGCTAAGTTCTTCTTTTTTCCATTTTGTACGCAGACAAAGTTGGGGGTTTGTGGACCGCAAAGATAAAGAAAAGTGTAGAATTGATTCGAATAAACAATGAATGCATTCTCTAGCCACAAATAGAAGCCACCAGTCCTTTTTTTTTTTTTTTCCATTCCTATATTCTTTTATTTATGATCTGGCAAGCATCATTCTCCTACCACAACTTTCCCCAAATTTTCCTCTCACTCATACTACATTTTATGTATTGAGGTGGTTTTCAGTTATTTTAGATGTAACTTTTTTTGTGATTTCTTAGATTTTTTTTATTAATTTAACTGTTAAATTAAGAGTTTTTATTAGTAAGTCAAGTCTCTAACTTTTTTTTGATAATTTACTAATATATTTAATTTAACATTAATATAATTTTAAAATTTATGTAAAAGTCAACTATAGAATTCCATAATTAAATAGTTTACTGTTAAAATTTAATAATAAATATATACGATTAAAAGAATAACTTCATTTTTAAAAATTTTAATCTACTTATATCAACATCTTATTATATCTGATGTTGATTTTAAAATTTTCTAAAATAAAATCTGCTTTTATCAATAACTACTTTTTAGAAAATATTAGTTTGGTATGTAATCCATTCATAAACATGGACACTCAAGATGGAAAGATGGTTCAAATCCTTTTAAAGAGACTGTTAACAAACCCAAAATAGATACTAATTAAAATAAATAGACTCATCTGTCAGATAATTATGCTTAAATTATAAGTTACATACATCCTATTTATATATTATTATGAATCTAAGTATAAATTTAATTTCGTATTAAGTAAATTGAAAAATTAAGTATCATATAAAAAAATTTATAAATTTAATGTCTTAAAACTTTAGTAAAAAGTAATATTATTTTCTTATATAAATGTCATGTTTTATTTTTATTTAATTTTTTATATATTTTTTTCTTTAACTTTTTTAACCATTAACAAGTAAAATCAGAATCTATAATTGATATTTTTATAATATGTTCAAATGAGTACAATTTAATGTTAGTAATCATATCATATATTTTCGCCTATATTATGCAATGGAGCCTTCAAGACTGTGGGCACTGCATGCTATCATGGCCTAAATTGCCAACATTTATTTGGATGCTTTCAGTTCTTCAAATTTCTCACCATGATGAAGAAAGCTTACATAAAAGTAAAAGTAATAAGGGAGTGAAGACAAACAAACATATAAACTGGGACAAGTTGACAAACCATAACATTTATTACAAATTGTGAATCAAAATGTTTGTAAACATGACAATAAACAAGGAAACAAATTGTTTAAATAGAGAGAAAGGACATTTCAAGTAGTTGACCATTACAATACTTGTAAAAACTGAACCAATAAATGATCTCTTGTAAGTACTAATGCATGTGACTACATCACTACTTTTCTTAAAAGAAAAATATAATTAATAAAATGGCAGTATGAACTTGCCAGAAGATGAGTCAGGTTTTCTCAGAAGTGAGAACTCCATGATTAAGATAAGGACGGATCCGAAGCACCCTAATCACTCTCATCAATTCAATGGAGCAATGTTTTTAACTTGAGAACAAAATGCATCCTAGAAAGAAAAATTTCATACATGTAGGCCAAATCACATGGTATAAAGGAAGTGGGACAACCCCATAAGTTGATTTTCCTATAAATTCACATAATTATTTGTTGTGTGGCTACTTTAAATGACTGAGATAACATTATTAGAACACTTATTATTAAAAATTTAAAAATTTAAGTGTGAATTTAAGTTATATATTGAATAAAAGTAAGAAAATTGAATAATATATAAAAATAAAATCTATAAATTTACTGTTAAAATTTTGAATTAAATGTGGTGTAAATTTTTTATGTTAATTTGACTTAAATTTGGTTATTAAGGAAAAATTTGTGTACAATGCATAAAGCAATTTTACATACTTTATATACATACTTTGATGTTATCAAATATACTCTTGGAGTGAGCTTTAATGAAGTTTAAAAGATAGAAAAAAAAAAAAAACCAATGTTCCATGTGAATGGTATGAGAGGATAAATTTGGATTGAATTGCTGACTCATACAAATTGGTTGTTACTCAGATGTAGTGATTGTTGGCTTACTCATAGTCCCTTATTTCGGCTGAAATATCTTTGTGGTTGTAGAACTTAATCAAAGAGATAATAAGTACACGCAATTATTAGGTACTCAAGTTAGTAAATATTTTAGTAGAATAATAGTGCTAAATAAGGAAGACAGAATTAGTGAAGATTTTAGAACAAATTATCGAGCATTTCAATCAGATGGATAAGGTTGGCTTGAGTTTAAAAAAAAAAAAAAAGCTTAGTTGATTTAAAACATTGATATAAAAATTAAGCATGCTCTATGGGCTATGAAGGATCGTAAGAGCATATTAGATGGTGACAGGACATTGTTGGGCCGAGATAGCATATTGAGATACTAAAATTACTTTTTTAAATTTATGATTATTTATATTTTAGATTTTACACTCCAGAATCTAGTCTACAATAGTCTTGAATGAAGAGGAGTGTAGGAAAGTAAGGGTAAAATGGTAATTTTGTTTTTTATGGTGGTGTAAGAGGAAATCATGGAGGTGCAGGAAGAAGCAATCTTGATCCCGTAGTAACCATAGACACTATTTCTAGAGTGTAATTTTAGATTTTGGATTAATCAATCCAAATAATAAAAAGATTGTAGGAAGAAATTATTGGAGTGCAGATAAGTAATTGACTAAAATATCAACCAAACAATAAGTTTCACGATTGAATCTAATTATGTGTAAGAGAGTAATTGTTAGGACTAAAAAAACAGAATAATTGTTATCTTTATTATAGTTTGCATAAAACAAAAATAAGCTATACCCTCTGTTTCATAATAAGTAGAGCGTAAGAAATAAATTTTGTTTAAATTTTTTTAAATAATATCATTTGTCTTTTTCATTTATACTTCTAATAATTATGATGATGGACAATATAAACTGCAAATGGATTAATGATAATTAGTTTAGCTTTATAAATTTCTTGCTATCTTCATCTAATTTTTTTTTAATTTTTTCTTGGTTTGTGTAAAAAAATATGTCACTTATATGATTTGGAAGGAGTAATTTAAACATATATGGTCTTCTTTACATAATAAGTGTATATATATCACAAGTATTATTTAAATTTTTTAACGCAACATTTATTACTTTTTTCTACCAATATTTTTAGTAAGTGTAATTTTAGCTTCTTTTTCCACTAATAAAGAATTCTAAAAGTGTAATTGAATTTAGTTTTGTTACAGTAGCTCTGAAAAACACAGGAGCAAAGAGAGAAAGTTGAGAGAATTTGCATAGATAGGGAAAATATGAAGAGAAGTAAAGTAATGAGTGTGACAAATAATGCCACATGTCTAACTTAACAGACAACTCAGCCAAGGCACATGTTTGCTTGGCCATGAATCCTTTGTGTCCCACAAATAATGTCCACTAATTAACACCAATGCTTGGATTCTGAATTTTATTGGGATCCATGACTTCTACATTGCCAATAACAAATTATAATTGATTATGGAAAAGTCCTCAAAGTTTCTGTCTTCATTCTCTTGGCAGACAACTCAGCTTCATAGGAAAGAAAGGCACGGAGAAGGAGCATGTGGAGTTAATGGCACCAAATACCAAGTAGAGACTTAAGACTAGCAGACTAGGAGACATGATTCACTTCTTATGCCGCACATGACGCCTGCACTGGAAAACATACTCAGAAAAAAAGCTCAAGTCTTCGCAGTATAAGAAACTATTGCATGCTTCTCATTCGATTACTTTCTCTTTTTCCCCTGCAGTTTCTATATATTAATAGCTCATTATCGTTTAGAGTAATTCCAGAGTCATGGCCACGAGGTTGTTGTTGTTGATGGCCCTCACACTCTTTATCTTTCCCCTGATTGCTACAGCAACATTTCATGTCAAAGGTTCCGTTTACTGTGATACTTGCCGAGCTGGATTCGAAACCAACGCCACCTTTTACATTGAAGGTACATACATACCTAAATCCTTTTCATTTTCTGTATTGTACTAGGTAACAAGATCATGTTCAAGTGTCTCTCCAACCACAAATTATTATCATATTATAAGATCCATTTTATTTATATCATTTAGGCAAAAGTATTTGCTGTGCATGTGTAATTAAGTAAGGAAGATTAATGTTTGAATGTTGCATGCATGTGACCCTTGTTAATCAGGTGCAAGGGTTGGAATTGAGTGCAAAGAAAGGAGGAGCATGAAGGTAGTTTTCTACAAGGAGGGTGTGACGGATTCGACGGGGACATACCACATTGAGGTTGAAAATGACCATGGCGACCATATTTGCCAGTGCATGCTTGTTAAAAGCCCTATCAAATTGTGTAGTACACCAGACTATGGGAGACACAGATCCAGCATAGTACTAACCCACCAACAAAATGGCCTAGTCAACCATCTTCACTATGCTAATGCCATGGGTTACCTCAGGGACCAGCCCTTGCCTCAATGCCACAACCTGCTTAAATATTATCTTGCAGATTCAAATTTTTGATCAACATATATATCATTTAGAAGAACAACTCGTTCTTTGTTTCGTCCGTTAAATAATTAAACAAATCTATCTCTGTTGTTAAGTATTTTGTTGACAGCACTAAGTTTTAGTTACTACATAGTCTTGCTTCGTATTATGTTTGTAATTAGGTCACTTAATTGTCGCATTCTAGTTGTTGATTGTTGTATATGTCTCAAGTTTTTTTTACCGGCAATAAACTTATTTCAACTAGAAAAAAAGGAGACCACAATGCTATACATGGTTTCAGGAGAAAGAGTAGTCAATAAACTCATCTCATATGTTTCAGTTTTCCTATATTAATGATTGAGTTTTCTTGAAATAAACTTCGTACCAGTGTCTCATTAATTTATCTGTTAATTTTTTTATGTACATATAAAGAGAAAAAGTGTCAATAAATCATGGTTGGAAAAATTCACTAGATTGAAATCACGAATACTTTTTAATAAATTATTCGTCTAATATTTAGAAGAATGGGGCTAACAAACTGAAGCACGATATGGACGAGATTCATAAAATCACACAATTCCCAAAGTATTCACAGCCATGCATCGATCTGCTCACCGCCTATGCAATTTTCTTCTTCCATCAAATAATAGTATTTATTAGGATATCTTAATTTTAACCAGTTTAGCTTGTTTTGACAATCAAATATGGTATACTGGAGTATGAACTATGAAACTGCTGAGTTGCAGTAAAACAATCAACGTAACTAATAACAACTGTGAGAATTTATTAAAATTTAAGCAAAGGAACTTGACAAAACACACTTCCTATTAGATAATTACACTCTTTCTTGTCAGGTCTGTACATTTATTGACCTTTTCTGGATTAAAATTAACATGTTTATAGTGCAAGCAATTGGATATCTAGAAGGCATACAGTGCAGCAAGGGTTTTTAGTTTCAGTGAGAGAGGGATCTTCCCTAAACCTCCCTCACATGTATGTTCAGATAATTGACAACTTACACTGAAAAGCTCGTTCAGAAAAAAGAAAAAACACAGAACAAAAGCTTGGCAATCAATGCATCACTCGTCTTATTGATAAGAATAATACTAATTATGATGAGATCACTAATTGCAATATCTTACATACTAGCTAGCTCAATACAAACAAATGAAAAGCATCACAACATAAGTTCTCTATTCGGGTGGTTGGCATGGCAAGTCCCAAAATGAGGTTGCATCCTCTTGACCCTGCGGAATCTGGACTGGGATTTGATCAAAGATGTCGTTATCTTTGACTAACATCTCTAGTGCAGCTTGCAATTCAATATTCTCAACACCATTAAGCCAGTAACAGGCGTTATCTTCCAATGTCCCACTTCCACCAGCAGCCTCCAGCACCTTCGCATCATTCTGAATTGCCACATTCATCCAATCTTCTAAACTCGAGATTGGTGATGCTTCATTGGAGAGATAACGATGAAAGGGAACGTGGGTATCCTCTGTGCGGAAGACACAGAGAGCTTCATGGTCCAACCTCGCGTTCTTATCCACAAACCCCATGGCCAACTCGCTCTGTGGACACTCAACGTTTTGACATGCATATAGCTTATCATCCTCACTACCTCTACCAAAAGAGCCCTTTCTCTTCAAAAGTTGAGCAGAGGCAGAGCCTTCTCCCTCTTCAGTGCTGTCATCATCTTCCTTTGAAAGAGATATTTTGAGGCACTTTTCAGTTAGCCCTAGTAAAACCTCTTCTTGGTTCATGACTTTGGACCAAGTCGCACTATCCTTGGCTGTCATCTTATCTTGCAAGGTCTTGGACTGAGTCACCAACCTTCTGAGTTTATCAAAATCAGGTGATATGTGTTTGATAACCGCAGCCAGAACTGAAACTTTCCATGCCTTTTTCAAGTCATGGGGCTTCCTATAAGGAGGGGGGCCATGTTCTTGTGCCAGAAGACCTTGCTCACCCCACCAAATTTCCTGCCCAGTGGGCCACCAAGGGGGAGACAAGCCTCTCTCCAAAGGGAACTTTCTTTGTGGAGGAACACAGTGTTGAAGGAGAGCAGATAAGAGAGAACCTAAGGTAGAGTCTTGCAAGTCTTGGAGCAGGTGAATATAGGAAGTTATATCCATCTCGTCTTTTTCCAAGAGTGGCAAGTAATTCGATATTGCACTTGGGGCGCTCTGGTCAAAGCGGATTTGGTCCTTCCACCACTCGCGCAAGCTGTCGGAGGAACCAGATACGGGCTTTCCCTTTTCTGGGACGATGCCATAAACAAAACCTTGGGCGTTGCAGACTTCCATGATCTTCACCATGTACTTGAGGACCGAGTCTTGTGCTCTCGACATCTTCTTCCTTCTCGAAGCCTCTACTTTTGCTTCTTTGTCTGGCTCTTGTTTCTCCCGCTTCTCCTTCAGCTTCTGTAGCAGAATCCTATCCTTCCACATGCGTTTTTTCAGCTGGTCATAGTCGATGCTCTCATCTTCGTTCTCTTCTTCAGTCATTTCCTCTTGCAGGTAGGGATCAATTTCTTCGTTGATCAGCACCATGTCGATGACTGATTCCGTGAGTTGTTGTTGTTGTTCTTGGTAGATGAACTTTGGTTCAGCAGATGAGCTTATGGGGATAAGAATGAATATGAGAGTTGTAGAATGAGCATGGAATGGTGGAGGGGAATTTATACGCATAGGTGAGAGTGGAGTGCGATATATGGCGGTGTTGGGAGGGAATTGGATTAAGGTTATGGGAAGAAAAGTTGAAGAGTATTAATAAATGTTGGAGGAATGAGGACAAGAATGGCATTACCAAGATGTAGGTGAATGATGAAGTGTGGCCAGTGATCTGAAGAAAAGGTGGAACTGCTGCCGTGTGTCCAAAGAAGGGATGGGTAGTTTTGCTGCATGGATTCTGAGTTTTCAACGATGCTTGTGACACATAGGACCTTGTCTTTCACCAAGTTGCTGCATGATGTAATGTCCCACGTAAATGGACGAGACTCAACGTTTGCTTTTCTTAATGTATGCAACCTTAAAACTAAACACGATTAATTCTTTCTACAATTTTTTTTTTGGGCCCATGACCTCCTGTTCTATGAAAGGACAACAATTGTAGTTTGAGACTTCGAAGGAGACACGATCAGAGAAGGCCCAACTTTTGTCATGTGGTCAACGTTTTTTATTTTGATTTCAAACATGAGCCAAAAATCAGATTGAACACCCGAGTCCAGTGACATCTTATGGCATTGGGATCCTTGAAACAGATAATTTTAGTTTTTTTTTAACCATATTTTTTGCTACTTACTATTGGGAACCTATTTGCATATTTTTTTTCAGTAGGTTTGAGAGGTTTTGTTCGTTAATTTCTAGGTTTAATTGCAGTAATGATAAGGTGGATATAGAAAGAGATAATTACAAAGTTTTGAAATAGAAAGTTCATTTATTTTTAATAAAAAGATTATTTCTCTTTATGTGTATTTCTTGGGTGATTGAGTTTTGCATCTCTTTGTTTCTTCATTCCAATTCTTATTTGTTACATTCTGCTTCTGGTCCATAGAACAAATCTCGTAGTGATAGTGTGATGGTGAACGACCCAACGATGTGATACTCTTTATCATCCCTAAACTCGCTTCTTCATTTGTTTCAATAACATTTCTCCCTTTAATAAATCGTTCGCCTATTGTGTGGATGTTGTTGCTTGTTTTAAGGAACTTGCTCCACAGACTCATGACATCCACTTCTACGTAGTACAATTTAAATTTTAGAACACTGAATTAAAACATATGTACAAGACATTATGAGAACAAAAAATAAATAAATAAAAAAGTATTTTGAGAGATGTAGATGGAAAAAACCGACTCAAAATATGTAAACATGTTAAGAGAAAGCAATTCTTTTAAAAAAACAACATTTCTAAGAGTCTCACAGTTAAAATATAATAATTCACTGAAAATATAATAAATTCATGAAAGTATCTAAGATTTATCAAATTTGAGGCGTAAAATAAAAGTCGGAAATGTTTATAATGATGAAAAAAGGATTTGAATTGTAAGATTGTTTCACTCATGTTTTAAGGAGTTTTTGGATAAATTCTTGAATGAACCGTGATCTTCAAGTGTTTTGCAGAAAACTTAGGAACCAAAACAATTAGAGAAAATAAAAAAAATAAAGATAATGCTAAAAATTAGAATAACACCTTGCACTACCCAAATCCATGAGATAAGTAAGATGATGATTCACCACTTATGACCTAGCCCACAAGATAAGAATCAATATTAGGAATTAAGAAAAACTTTGTGTCACTCAAATTCATTAGATAAGTAATATGGTGAATCGCCACTTGTGAGCTCACAAGATAGAAAACTCCAAAGACAGAAACTGTTCACTTCCCTTTGATGAACCTCAATACACTATCAAGAGATAAGCTTTGAAAGCGTCACCATATAATAAGTAAAAGGAAAACATCTGTTCAGACAAACTCTAAGATTTTTCAAAAAAAATTTTTTGCTTCAAATCTGCCCAAATGAGTATAATAGAACAATAGATATGCTTGTATAAATGCAGAAGGAAAGACAAATCCATTTCTTCCCTAAATTCAAACTAAACATAAAAAAAATAAAAAAAAATTATATTTTTCAGATAGCATTAGTATCATTATAAATAATATATATATATATATATATAACATCCTAAGCAGTTATAAAACTTAAGAATTGATATGTGATAGTGAGTGTTTTTTTTTTTCCTATAACTTTCTGATTACTTGACACTTTGGACTCGTACTTGAATTTTAAGAAAATCTCCTATTTATTAGCATTTCTCCTAAAATATAAGAACACAGGCAGGAAAATTGAGACCTTTACAAACATGACAATTGACATTAAAGTGAATTTATTTAATTTGTTATGAAAGATATAATGGTCGTTTTGTTGAGTCGATGGAGGTGCAGGAAGAATCCGTCCCTTTGGATTGGGTCAAGGAAAACTTATTTAGCCCATTTAACTCTCTTACACGTTATTCTCTTGACTGATTCTTCCTGCACCTCCATAATTTTAACATATTTCCATTTTAGTCTTGAAAAAAAACAAAAATAACCTTCATTATGGTAATTGGGATTTTTTTTTTTACTTTGCGGGTTACACAAACCGCAATACAATTAAAAACTAAATACATTGCAGATTGTACAACCCGCAATTATATTTTCTGCACCTTTTACATTGCGAGTTGTACAACCCGTAACATAAAACTTTTTTTAAATACATTGCGAGTTGTACAAACCCCATTGCAGGTTGACAAACTTGCTGCTGTGGTGTAATGGTGGTTATCATGCTAGTCTTATACTTTAGGTGTAAAAATAATGTGATAATTACCACTACATCACAACAATAGGTTGTATAAACTGTAACACAAATTGTTTTTAAATACATTGTGGGTTGTACAACCCGCAATACAAATTTTTTTTTGTATTGCAGGTTGTATAACCCGCAATGTATTTAAAAAAAATTATATTGCAGGTTGTACAACCTGTAATGTATTTAAAAAAAGTTTTATATTGCGGCAAAGATCTCTTCCTCGCGGCCGGGCCGGCTTGGAAGCAAGCTACCTGTCGCCTATCTCACCCCCTTTCTTATTGCGAGACCTAGATCATTTACTGTCTGGCGATAAAGAGAGGCCACATTCTCGTCGGCGATACAAACATCGTCTCCAAGAATGGCATACCTAGTAAAGCGCTGTCCCGGGTACACGTAATGTGAAAGGTGCAGAACATGAAATTGCGAGTTGTACAATTCGCAATGTATTTATTTTTTAATTGTATTGCGGTTTGTGTAACCCGCAAAGTAAAAAAAAAAATCCCAATTACCATAATGAAGGTTATTTTTGTTTTTTTTCAAAACTAAAATGGAAATATGTTAAAATTATGGAGGTGCAGGAAGTCAATATGGAGGTGTAGAACGAATAGTCTATTCTCTTCTCTCATTCAAAAATCTAATTGAACCCTTTTGGTTGAATTGGATGCTATGGCCTCATCGAAATAATCTCAGGTCTACACAAAAGTCTAAATTATTCAACACTTTTTTTAACTTCATTTGTTTATAAATCTACATAATATTAACCATTTAATTTATTAATTAATATTTTGTTATTTTATTATTATACTCTCTATTTGTATCCTTTTAAGCTATATCGAAACAAGAAGCATGAAAGTTTAAACTTGATTAAAAACCATAAAATCATAATCATTCAAAAATAATTTTATTTTTAAAAATAAATTATTTAAATTTATCAAGTATTATAAAAAATATATAAAAAATATATAAAAAATAAACTTAAACTTTAGCTTATAATTAATTTATGTGATATTTTTGTCAAATATAACTTTAACATTGTGACATGTGACCAGAAAAAAAAAAAAAAAAAAACAAGTGACATACATTATTTATTGTCTTTTACCAAAATAAATATTTTGTTTTATTCCTTGGAATTTGCTTTGCCAACTACAATTCCAAAAGGGTGGCAAAGATATACAATAATATACAAAACAAAAATATAACTTTTTATTTATACCTGGGAAACATGTCTCTGTATTATTAAAAATAAAAGTTGAAACTAAAAACAGAGGGAGAAACTCAAAGAACACATGAAGTTAAAGGGTGAAACTTCAATTGTGGTGTACAGTGACAAATTAAAGAATAAAAAAATGTTATTTCTTCTGACATCACTGCTCTCTCTAATTGGACTTTTATCACTTTGTGCATTGAGCCACAGCATTTTCCTTCCACCCTCCTTCTCCTTATTCTCCCATGCTTTTTCTGTCTTAATCAAGATGAACTGGAATGAATTAGCCAAGATCTAATGTAAAAAATGACACACAACACGAGACATTATGCCATTATCATTATTCAATAGATTCCTTTCACATACTACTCTTAATTGTTTGCTAGTTACTTCGCCGCCCTTTTCATACATGCACTTTTCTCCACTCAGCCTCTCCAAAATCTTTGTTTGTAGCCTTCAGCTTTTTTTTTTTTTTTTTTTGACTCTAAATTTGATCACTTAACCCACCAACTCACACCCACTCACTCCTCCTTCAACTTCACATCTAAACAAAGTTAAACCATTACTCCTCGGCTTTTGTCTCGTCCCAACATTTTATTTTATAATAATACGTACATCATCAACATTTGCCTATGTTTTCGCTTCCTGGGTCCAAGGTTCTTGTCAAGTCCACTTTTTTTTTCTCCCCACCAACTTGGATTTGAAGGAGAGTTCTTCCTGCTATTGAGACATTGTACCGTTGTGTGATCCAAAAACAAGGGAAGTTGTTGTTGGTCAGAACTCACAAGTGAAACAGTGTATGGTGAAGGGATTTCTCAAGTGTTTGAATCGTGCTAGATAAGTGGGGGTGGGGGAGAGGGAGCGTAATCTTTGAAATGAAAATGGGTTGTGTGAACTCCAAAACTGAAAAAAATGAAGCCTTGCGTCTCTGCAAGGAACGAAAGAGGTTGATCAAGGTGGCTATAGATTCCAGATATGCTCTTGCTGCTGCACACTTATCTTACATTCAATCTCTTCGAAACATTGGCGTTGCTCTTCGACGATACGCTGAGGCTGAGATGCTGTTAGAGTCGTCCCTTTCGGTTTCAGACCACACACCATCTCAATCTACTTACCCTTCTCCATCTCCATCAGAGTCGCCATTGAACAATGAGAGTCACCACCATCACGTGAGTTACATGCAGACAGCTGGCAGTTCAGCTGTGACTGTTATGATCAATCCCCACAGTGAAAACCTTTTGGTAGATGAAGCCATTGAGAGTGATGCCTCTTGGGATTTCTTTGATCCTGCTGATAGTGCTAAGAGTTTTGAGTTTGCGGGGCATGCTGGTTACTACAAGGATGAAGAAGAAACTGATTCGTTCTTGGATGCGTCTAGAAGAAATGACTGTTGCAATTTGTATGTGGAATGTTGTAAGCCAAAGGGTGATGGAGAAATGAGGCGGTTAGAGTCATCAACTGATGTGGGTCTTGTTGGATGGTCAAGCTCAAAGAACAATAAGAATGTAGCTGTGAACACTGAGAGGGAAGATCCTTCTGAGTTCATCAGTCACAGGGCTAAAGATTTTCTTTCTGGCGTGAAGGTTATAGAGCATCGGTTTGTTCGAGCTTCTGAATCTGGTAGGGAGGTCTCGAGGCTATTGGAGGCAAACAAAATAAAGGTTGGATATTCTGAGCCAAAAGGTGCTTGTTACTTGTATTAATCCTTTTTATAGATTCTAAACTTACTAGTATGAATTATGCATTTAATGAGTAAAATAAAGCTTGCTAGATTCTGAACATTAGTCTTTCTGTGATAGGGAAGTCATCTGCTACGATTTTTCTCGCGGCTTTTATGTTTGCTTGCTTCAGTGAAAATGCTATACCTGTTTCCCAAGGTATGTTCAAATTCAATTCTGTTCTAGCTCGATTCTTTTGACAAACAATGATTTGTGCTGACTGGCTTGTTCTGAAAAGTTAATTAGTTATGAACATTGCATAATTAATGGTTCGATTTTGTCATTTTTCTATGCAAAGTCAAAATGGCTTTCAGACCCTTCTTAAATTTATCACATAGGTCATATCTTCCTAAATAAAATGTAACCATTGTAAGCATAAGCCCAAAATATTTACTTTTGCAACTTAATTGAGTCGGGTAATGGGTTGAGAGTTTGTTATTCTGCATTCGGTTGGTCAATTTCTCCAATCAGTATATAAATTTCAATCTCTGAGTAGGAAAGAACATTTTGAGAAAGAGAATTTATTGGATGGACTAATTTATGTCTCTGTGTAGAACCTGCACAAAAGATTATTAGTTGGAAACGGACAGAGTCTTCTCAATCAGCCTCCATCAGAAGCCCTTTAGTTACAACATCAAAGACATATATGGATGATAGTTGCAGTGACTTTGTTGAAGAACCCTGCATGATTGCTGGAAGCCATTCCTGCACCCTTGACAGATTGTATGCATGGGAGAGAAAACTCTATGATGAAGTAAAGGTATTACACAATCAGCAAAATCTATTTTACATTACGGTGTGTATTTTTCTCGGTGCATCTTCTCTGTTTCCCTTTTATCACTCTTCATAAGTCCGTTTTCGTTTTTCAACAGTAGATTTGAAAAGGTTTCTGAGAAGGATTAGGCATAGCTGATCTGATACGGTCAATAGTTCCATGTATATTAAGATCAATTTAAATACATCTTTCTCCTTCAATCAATCAGGGACTCTGTGCTCCAAACCAAACAATAAGATAATTGTACTAGAATAAGCAGCTTGGTCTAGATGTCTAAATACCGTTAACATCTTGTCTAGTCGCTCATCATGTATTAACATCCAATTTTTTTTGTTCATATCCCTTATACTGCTGACTAAAGTGCCAATGGCGTTGTTTGTAGGCAGGTGAATTCATAAGGAAGGAGTTTGATCGAAAATGTGACCAGCTAAGGCATCAATTTGCAAAAGATGAAAGCAGTAGAGTGATTGACAAAACCCGATCAGTAGTGAAGGATCTACATTCTCGGATAATAGTAGCTATTTATTCGGCTGATTTAATATCTAAACGAATTGAGGTGATGAGAGATGAAGAATTGTTCCCACAACTTTTGGAATTTACTCAAGGGTAAGTGACAACTTTTTAATTTCTACATTTGTGTTGATGAACCTGAAGCTTTACCAGCCTTGTTAATTGAGTGTTAATTTGTACTAGTATTGGCTTATGGAAATGTTGGCAGTGCAGGTTGATGAGCATGTGGAAGGCTATGCTTGAATGCCACCATGCACAATACATTACTATGTCTTTGGCTTATCATTCAAGGAGCTCAATGAGAACCTTGGAAGGAGATACATGAAGAGATATAATGACTCAGCTGCTAAAAGAACTTGAGTGCTTAGGTTTAAGCTTGTCTAACTGGATCAATAGCCACACTTCATACATTGAATCTCTCAATGGATGGCTACAAAACTGTATCCTAGAACCAAGAGAACGTTCCAAGAACAGAAAGCCATTCTCCCCTCGTCGTGCTTTGGCCCCACCTATATTTGTTCTTTGCCGAGATTGGTGTGCTGGAATTAAGGCTTTGCCTTATGAGGAACTAAGTCACACAATAAAGTACTTTGTATCTAATCTTCATCGCACTATAGACCAGCAAGATAAGGAGCTTCATGAAAAATACAATTCAGTCGCTGCAAGCACTATTGATGAGAGTGAAGATGATTCTTCACATTTGTGTTACATACATGAAAGTTTAACCAAGCTTGTTCATCAACTCACTAAATTTTCTGAGGCATCATTGAAGATGTACCAGGATATCAGACAAAAAGGTGAAGCTGCACAAACTGCGTATCACAGTTGTAGTAGGCAAAATTTGATCCTAAAATAGAAACCTCTCCCTCATCTTGTTTAAGATTAATAGAAAATATATGAAAGACAAAATAAGGAAATTATTTGTTTTGTTAGTCCAAGCTGACATCTTAATAGTGCTCTTGGTATTTTATATTTGTTCCTTTTTTCCATATTTTCTTCTTTCACATGCAACTAGTATTAGCTTAATAATTAATTGATTCTGGTTTTTTATCTCTTATGGGCTTATGAAGATCCTACCGACCCACCCCTCTTCAATGTTTTTTCTACAATTTTCTGTTTATAATCTTAGAAAAAAAAGTTTAAGATATGTGTTACAAAGTTTTTATCAAATTCAAGATATAAATGGTGTTTAGAGCTGATTAAATTTTCAAAACTCTGCCTTAATTATCACCTTAGTTCCAAAAATAAAAACTTTCATAATTCATTATCTAATTTCCACATAACGCATGAAGGTGGAGTTAGCTTAGACCTTAGGACAACTACAGTTGACAACATTATAAAAACTGTGAATTGATTTGATCAATATTATTTAAATCGTACACGCCGCTTGTACACGTATTTTGAACACCCCACGTAACTCTTAAATGAATTAAGCCTAGTGTCACATCAAGCGTAACGACAGCACAATGACAAAAATAATTTAAAAGGAAAAATGTAGGACAAATGTAAACTTCCACTCTATTTTCGAATGAAATATGGTATTAATAATATGATATATTTAATAGTATAATATTTATAAATATTTTTTGAATGGTATTATATATATATATATATATAAAAGTATGTAATGTTGATAGATATAAAGTAAAAAAAAAATGGGTTGACATTGAAACACTCTGAATGGTGGCCAATGCGATTGCGTCCAACATCAGCTTTCAGCAAATGCAAAGGTTATCATTGGCGTTAACAAATCTTTTGTTTAAATAAATCCTATAATTAGGGTTTAATGAGGATTCAGCCAATCACCATACATCCTAGTGTTATGCTCCATCGTTGACATTTACTAAAATCTAGCAAATATATGAATATAATAAAATTTGGTAGACTTGTTAAATATAATAATAAGGTCTACAATTAGTGATCCAACTATTATCCACGTTTATAGAACATTTTTAAAAAATAACAATAATAATATATAATTATAATAAAATTGACATATACATTTTAAAGATTTTTTCTTTCCTAACTCAAATGGCGTATAAACCATCTTGTTAGAATTCCCTCACAATAAGTGATATATTTCTACAATATTAAGAAACCACGTAATAGATTGGAACTTTGACGAATGAAGAATGAAATAAAAAATAGTTTAAAGTTATTTTTAGAATAATTTGATTTGTTTTCTTTATACTAATAATGTATTGTCTCCTGTTTCTTATGCTCTTAATTATATTTTTAATAATGTAACTAATCTGAGACATTTTTGTAGCACATTTGCTTAGAGAATGAGAAGCATAGCATGATTCTCTGGCTTACATCTTAAGCAACTTATGGCACACGCACACTGGTTTCAAGGTTCATCGTTCCACTTAAATTATGCCCATTAGTTTCTTCTTCGTCTCTCAGCCATCACAAAAAAATATATATAAATTTCATTTCATAAAATGTTACATTATCATTTTTTTTTGGCATATTTGAGAACCGAAATGTTTAATTGGAATATGCTGAATTGTTTTTATTTTCCAATAGACTTCAGTTTATGTGATTTATTTAATATTTAATTATGTTGGAGATGCAGTGAAACACTCAATCAAATACAATGACAATTTATATAATGCTATTTTTTTATAATGGTAACAATACTTTCATTGTGGCGACTCTAGTGGTACACCATAGTATATCACCACGAACTACGTATTTCCAGTTCAAATGAAACTTTTTCATGTTTCCTCACAGATAATAAGATTAACTTAAATTAAAGGATAAGATAATATAATTATTAAGGTTAGAGTGTGCAGAATTTAATTAAGAAAATAAAGTATTGGAGTGGGTGTTTTTTGTGAAGTGATTGATTTAATAATATAAGAAATTGGGTTGGTCTTCATTGTGGCGCCGCATATGACGGTTCCTTGTCCCTTTCTCTGCACTGTCTATTCAGCAGCACCACCCTTTGTGGTATTGGGCCACACCATAATCGAGTCTCAACACTCCAATAATACGTAGATAAATACCATTACAACGTATTATTCCAATAAAATTAAAGTAAATGATCCATTTAGTATAATAAATATTAATATGTTTTTAATATAATAAAAAATAAAATTTTAATTTTAATTCTATTAATATTTGACATATTTGATTGAATGTATATTTAATGTTTATTTATTGTCACTTGTGTTTATAAAAAAATTAATATTAATATATAATTGATTAATTTTCTTCTAATAGATATATGTGATATTTACTAAAGAATGTTTAAATTATTAATAGAATTTAAATAAAATTAATAGAATTAAAGTTTATGCATTAAGATTGTAATTTTTTATTGTACTAAAAAAATGAAATATATCAATATTCTTTTAAATTGAACTAGCTATTTATTCTAGAATAATAAAACTAATAAATTTAATTATCGAAATTGATTATTTATAAACAAATAATTACTTTTCATTATAACTAAAAAATTGGCTATTTTTTAAAATAAATTATTTTAAACACTCACTTATTGCATATTAAGCTTTAAAATATTCAATTGTTTTGAAAATTTTCATAATAATAAGTTCATAAAAATAAATTTCGATTATTTTAAAATTAACAAAACAGTATATTGTTTCAAAACGAGTATTTTTAAAATACAATTTAAATTTTGATATATTAATTAAAATTGTTATTTTTAACATAGTTGTTGAGTTATTTTTTTCTTCTTATATATGGAAAATGAAGGTGTGAAATATTAAACTTTTAATAAAGCATCGGCTAATTTATATGATTGTCCGAATATGATAAAATAAAATACAAGAATAAATAAAAATATAATATAATAAGAATCAGATAAACATTAATATATCTAGTGTTTGTTCTCTGTTATAATGAATAACATTAAATTAAGGAAGTCGTGGCCATTATTATAGTTATAACAATGAATTGGTATAACTATAATGATAAAGAATATATATGTATAATAGATGATTGAATAATGATAATCTAGTAAAACCATGATTGATGACAAATAATAATAATAGCAATAATATTGTTATATTAAAAATATATATATAACAAAACCATGATTGGTGACAAATAGTGACAATATTAACAATATTATTATACTAAAAAATATACTAATAATAACAATGAAAAAATATAACATTAACAAAATGATAATGTGGAGAAATGATAAAAAAAAATTAAATAAGTATAATAGGAGAAGTGGTGATTGATATAAGAATCCTAGCGAGATAATGTTACAGTTAGTGTTTTAGTTTATAATAAGATAATGTTTTTAAGGATGATGGTGGTAATTTGAGAGAGAATAAAAGTTAATAAGGATAAAAGTATGATAATAATTTTAATAGAAGGAACTATTTTTAATGGTTTAAAAAAGAAAAAGTAGAGTGAAGATAGAAAATGTGTAAACATTTTGGATAACATGGTGTGGTTGTGGGAGAGGATAGGGCCAATCCCATTAGAGAGTAGAAAGGACAAAAACCCTAATTAAATACTAAAAGTTGACATTTCGAGGGTGCTGCTACATACCACATGTTTCAGCTAACCTTAGCCCAATTATACATCGCCACGTGTAAAACATAGCTATTCGGTGGAGGTGATATGTGTCCACGCTCATGTGATGCCCTGGACACGTGTCGGTCTTCCATAGGATGACCATCATCGCAGAAAGGAATCATTGAAGTTGGCGATGCAAGTAATTAACCGCTAATTAAACAACAAAAGAACGTGATTAGATTAATATTAGATTAGATTATATTAGAGCAAGGAAGAAGGAACTTGGAGGCACGCACACACAACCTGTGGGCGCCAGCGATACTATATATAAACCCACAAAAGGGTCACCCTAAACTCCCACTCAGATACAACAAACAAAAATTTCTCTGCTTATTAACTTCTCCTAATCTCTTCCTCCCTCCAAAGATTCTTAATCTTCATAGCAAACTTTTTTTATTCACTCCTTTTTCCTGGTCTCTGGTTTTGGAATTGAGCCAGTTCTTCTCTTCGTTTGCATTTTTCTCTTGTTTCTTATTATCTAGTAGAGAGCATGACGACAGTTATGGATATGTACAATAATAGTAGCATCATGCTGTCAGATTTCTTAGACCCCTGTAATGATCAAGATCTGATGAAAGCACTTGAACCTTTTATGAAAAGTGATTCATCTACCACTTACCCTTCATTTTCTTCTCCAAACTTCTCCTCCAGCTATGACCAAAAGGGTCTAAACCAAGCTAGTTCCTTCAAACTGAACCAGCTCACCCCATCTCAAACATTCCAGATTCAAACCCAAATCCAGGTTACACGAGCCCAGTTTCTTAGTCCAAAGCCCGTTCCCATGAAGCAGGTGGGTGCTCGTGTTCCTTCCAAGCCCACAAAGCTTTACCGTGGGGTGAGGCAGAGACACTGGGGCAAGTGGGTGGCTGAGATCAGACTCCCCAAGAATCGCACTCGTCTCTGGCTCGGTACATTCGAAACCGCTGAAGAAGCAGCTTTGGCATACGACAACGCAGCGTTTAAGCTCAGAGGAGAAAACGCGAGGCTCAACTTCCATCATCTACGTCACCATGGAGCAAGTGTCTATGGTGAGTTTGGGACCTACAAGCCTCTCCCCTCTGCAGTGAACGCCAAGCTCGAAGCCATTTGCCAAAGCTTGGCCATCAATCCACACAAGGAAGAAACAGCAACAACATCGGACTTCGAGGATGTTAAGGTGGGGAACCAAACAGAAGAATATTCTTCTTCTTCTTCTTCTTCTTCTGCTGGTTCCTCTTCACCTGAATCCGATATGACTTTCTTGGATTTCTCGGATTCTTATGAAGCAATGGACAATCTTGGGTTGGACTTGGAGAAGTACCCTTCCGTGGAGATTGATTGGGCAGCTTTATCCGAGTCATGAACAATTAATTAATTAGCACCCTTCTCTCTGTTGAATATTGGTTTAGGTTTGCTCTGCTTTTTTATTTAGGTTTTTTTTTTTTTTTTTG
>Ga0209700_101852_pt1 | contig 43828 bp, 34 predicted proteins | sample SiratroredBW_FD_187528 | JGI IMG/M metagenome (GOLD analysis project Ga0209700, IMG submission 187528) | Root nodule microbial communities of legume samples collected from California, USA - Siratro red BW (SPAdes) (version 2) | ecosystem: Host-associated > Plants > Roots > Nodule | place: USA... | reverse complement strand
ATGGCAAACAGGTTTGCCTCTTCATCAGACACATGGCTTGGAGTGATCTGAGTCTCACCTGTTGAACCCATGCTTGATACTTCTAATTTACCTCAGATTCTAGATTGAAGATTGGAGCAAGTGCTTTTGCTGTGCGCCTGTGACCTTAAAGGTGCCCGCTGAAGTGGTTATATAATAAAGGTATATAGAATTGATGATAATGACTCCCCCACCTTACCTTGTCCCCGCCCCAACTACCACACAAGGGTCCCACAATGACCATGCGTATGTATACACTATTCGGTTTGGTACTTCAATATTTTTTAAGTCACATACTCGTGTTCATGGCTAATATAGGGAGTTGGTGGTGTAAGGGAGGTATCAGACGAGATTGGAGGCAGAGAAGACATTTTTTGTGGAGATAAGAGGTATTGAAGGGGGTGGTATACCATTGAAGAAACAAAGCCATATTCTAACTTTTATCGTGCCAAATCAGCATACAAGGTTAATTTAATTATAACATCTCATGTTTTAATTGATTTGTTTTTTAATTTTATGGTTGAAAGTAGTATTGACAAAGGTACTACTTTTTGTTTGAAAGTTGTTTCAAGACGGAGTGCCAACCTTGCAGAATTTGGCATGCAGAGGAATTATACCAAATTATGCAAGCACGTGCAAAGGATGTAATAAAGAGGACCATGATTCGCACGTTTCTTTTTAGATTTCCCAAAAAGTCTGGACAGAGTGTTTGAGGTTGTGAGGCATGAGTGAAGGTTCGTCCAAATTATTTTGTACATGTATGTATATGGATGTGATGTGAACCCGGTTAGCAATAATTCTCAGAACTCATAACAAAGAATATTTGAATGCTTCAATATTCTTAAGTATTTAAATTTATGATGATCTACTCAGAATCCTTATCTTGCACAAAAGAAATGCAGCAAAGACCCTAAAGTATGAAAAATGCCACAAGGATGATCAACCATTGATAAGTTGCAAGTCCAATAAAGAACTTGAGAGAGAAACTCTCATTTTTGAAAATTTCAGAATCAAATTTATATTTCAAATTCAAAGTTGTTGTTTACATGTGTTTTCTGACTTAAGTAGACTTTTGTTAGCTTCTAAAAGCTAACCTAACTCTTCATTAGCCTAGAAATGTTTTGGATGGTAAACCCTCTATTGAAAGATCAATTATCATAAGATTTGTGTTAATATGTTCTATTCACATTCTTTGTTTTTGAACTTCCTCTTTTATAACAAAGTACTTAAACTTTATATACTTAACACACTAGTAGAAAAACATTGTTCTATGTCATCGAATAAGGACGATTAAAACACAAACCGACGTTGCTAAAAACGCGATGACATTTTTGGAAATAATTGAACATATATGAGGTTGGTTTCTCACCAATCGACGTCGATATATATAGATAACATCAGTTAACACTTTCAACCGTCCTCGAAAACACAGTAAAAATAAAAATTCAAAATTTTAACATTTTAATTTGGCGGTCAAGAGATAACGTCGGTTGGGAGAGGCCAACCGACGTTATCTGTACCTGATATGAACTCTGTTGTTGCCCAGGTCTAAACTTGGAGGGCAAATGACATCTCCACAGACACTTGAGGTTGCCCAACGGATTATAAGTTAATAATAATTTAATCATCATATCTAATGTCTTATTATTGTATAATGTTGACATATTGAATTAGTTTTTACTGGATTCTCTGGTGGAGCAAAGCTCCCAGGGCAGTTTTGACATTCAAGGAAGACAAGATATATTGACTACTGCTCTTGGGACCGAGGAACACCCCGATCGTGTACGTACTGCTGGATATGGTGTGGGGGTGAGACAATATTTTGGTTCTGCTTTTCGTTCTAGCTCTTCTCAAAATGTAAATATAATGGACCAGATATCTCGACTTAAAGATGAATTGACGTCTCAAATACAAGAATAAAGTTAGATAGGCAGATGCCGAGGTGCCTGTGCCCACATCAGAGGTTAGATTTGTGAGAGAGGCACCTCGTACCTCTATTGCGTGGCCTACACGTCTCCTATGGCCCATTTCTAGAAGGCCTTAGGTATATTATGATGATTTCTCTTAAACTTATTTAAATTCACACTTATTGCTATTTGAATTGATACATTTTGTTTATGTGTTACAGGACCGTGAGAGGAAACAGAAATCACCATCACCAGCTGGTAGTCCTAGGTCTCCACCACATGAGTCAGAAGTCAATCCACCTCAGGAATTGACTAAGATCTGCCATGAGTACTTTAATAATCCCCTTGAAATTGAATGGAAAGCATCCATCTTTGGGGTGGACAATGCTGGTGTCCCATTGTATATATATATGCAAGACATCTTGGAAATAATTCAGGGGAACTAGATGTTAAACATTGCATGTATTCAGTTATGAATGATGTAAGTATATCTTTCTACATGTTATAAAATTCGACTTATTTCATCAACTACTATTACTAATATTGATTTTAACAATGCAGACACATAAATAATTTAGTTTATAGCACAGGGAATCCAAATATTTATGGATTCCTTGAGCTATAACATATACAAAGTAGTGGCAATAAAAGGATTGACACTCAAAATTATATTCAAAGATGGATTTTCGAATCCAGAAAGAGAATTTACTTTGCACCTATTATCCATGCATAAGTATCAAATCTTTATATTTTCATCTTAAGTAATGTTGAGAATATGAGATTAATAGATTTCTTTTTTTAGGTCTCATTGTCAACTGATGCTTGTGTGTCCCATGGACAACACAGTTGTTTGGTTCTGTTCCTTGTATAAGAAGGCAACTCCAGATATGAAACAAATACTACAAAGGTATCATTTAATTAACTTAAGTAATATATCACTCTTTTTTTGTATAATATGCAATTTATTAAACATATTAGATTTTAGTGCATTGACTGTGGGTATTATCTTGGAGGAAGATCCATATCCTCCTCCCAAGACCTCCATTGGATATATCCTAAGGTATGTAATTCTAAATTTAATTCTAAAGTAAGTTTATTAAAATTAGCATTCAATTATTTGATGATTGAACTTTAATGAAAGTGCAATAAGCAACAAGGAGTGTGGGAATGTGAATACTATATCATGCACTAGATGAGAACAATAGCACGTGCTAGTATCATAGATTCTTGGGAACAGGTAAGAACAGTCTTAAGTTTGTTCATATGTCAATTGATTTTCAAGATTAACTCAAGTTTCTACATTTATTTCAGGTTTTTCAAGATCAAGAGCCATTAGATAGCCAAACAATAGAAGAACTTCGAAGAGAATGGGCGAGATATTTCCTCCAAGTTAGAAGCAGTTTGTAGATATATATAAAACTTATTTTCTAGATTAGTTTGTATATATGTACAATGTCACAACTTATATAAGTGTATATATATGTAGATTAGTGTAGGGTCTAGAACTCGAATTCTCATCTATGAAATGAACTGTTCTGGCTGGGAAATTATGTGTACTGTCAGTTTGTTATGCAGGGTAATAGTTTATAGATAATTCATCTTTTATTAAAAAAAAAAATACACATCCACAATGTCGGTTAAGGCAATAACCGATGTTGTATAGCTTACTCAATGTCGGTTTTTGCCTTAACTGACGTTGTGGTAGATTTTCTGCAGCTCACTTCCACTTTCCTCAAATTGGTCTATGACGCCGGTGCCTGCGCTGAACCAACGTGGTGCGTGAATATTTGATGTCGATTTGAAAACTGACGTCGTATTTGAATACTTTCAATGTCGCCTGATTCAACGTCGGTGAGGGAACCAACGTTTAAGGGGCTCCCATAACCGACTTTAAAGGACCTTTTTCTACTAGTGGCACCTTTAGAGTACTTGTCATTTTTAGAGAAAAATATTGTTGCAAAGTTATCACAATACATTTTCAGTAGCCTAACAATATTGTCAACAATTCCAAGCCTTGAAATAAAGCTTTGCAGCCAATTAACATAAATTATATTCTCTAAACATGTTATAATTCCAGCTTTCATGGTGGATGCAGTAACAATAGACTGCTTTACAATTCTCCACGGTATTGCTCCTTTGACTAAAAGAAATACAAAGCCAAGAGTGGATTCCCTTGTATCCACATATCTAACAAAACCAGAGTTTGAATTTTCAATCACCTCAAGGTGATCAAACTTCTTATATGTAAGCGTGATACTTTATTCCCTGTAGATATCTCATAACTTTCCTTGCAACTTTCCAATGTTCCATTCCTTGATTACTTTGATATTGTCCTAAAATTCTAGTTACAAAACTTATGTTTGATCAAGTACAACACTGAGCATACATAATACTCCCAACAACAAACACATACGAAATTTGTTTCTTTATGTTTCCATTCCAAGTCATGCTTAACACATTGAGAGAGACTAAACTTGTCTCTTTTCTGAATTAGAACAAGTGTTGAGCATTTTTCCTTCTTAATTTTCTAGTACTTTATCATGTAAACTTTCTAGGATAAGTATAAAATACATTCATATATGTTTTGAAATATTTGTATTCTTACCACATAACTTGCATTACCCGTATCTTTAATTTCAAAGTTATTTGAGAGAAACTTCTTAATCTCTGAATAAGACCAAGATCATTAGCTGCAAGTAACATGTCACTAACATATAGAATGAAAAAAATATAACCTTACTCCCATGGATCTTTAGATATAAACATCGATGAATAGTGTTTTCCTTAAATCCTAAAGAGACAATAGTATCATTAAACTTTAAATACCATTCGTGAGAAGCTTACTTAAGTCTGCATATTGATTTCTTTAATTTCACATCATATGTTCCTTTCTTTCAACTGAGAATCTCATTGGTTAGTCCATATAAACATTATCTTCTCAATCTCCATTAAGAAGTACAATTTTCACGTCCATTTGATGTAGCTCGAAGTCATAATGAGTTTCTAAAGCCATGATAATCCTGAACTCCTTTTGTGAAACGGGTAAAAATGCCTCTTTATAGTTAACATCATCATTATGAGTAAAACCTTTAAGAACAAGTATAACCTTATAGTGTTAAAAGTTGTCACGGGAGTCACATTTAGTCTTAAAGACCCACTTAGAGTCAACTCTCTTTCAACATTTTAGCAATTCTACAAGGTGTCAAACATCATTTCGCTCCATGAACTTCAACTCTTTTTTCATTGCATGCAACCATTTCTCACAATTAACACATTTTACAACTTGTGACCATAATTGAATCATTACCGTTAATGCTTAAGTCTAGGAATGACCATGTCCCCTATGACATTGTTTGAACCTATCCTACTTTTGATGGGGAATCTCCACATTGACTACCGTATGGGTAATAATCAATTTTTAATTGGACATATGAACTGGGATGAGTATGTACATATTTAGTTTATTATGTAACCTTAAAAAGTTATATTCACTTTTCTTTGATCCTTAGTTTTGTAACTTATTTATAGGGCACACATTTGGTCATTTTTACTCTTTTATATAATTATTTGACCTTTGTTCAATTGTTATTTGATACTTTGATTTGATATTTGTACAATTATAAGTTCTTTCTTAATACTTGACATTGAAGAAAAAAATGCGTATTCTTTTGACATTGAATCATTGATAATATCATGTTTCCTTTGTTGTAATTTTTTATTTTTTATAAAAAATTATTTAATTAATATTTAGAATAATAACGATGTGGGTATGGGTATATTCTTCAGGGATGAGGATGAGGATGAACTTAATACTTCAGGGATGGAGACATAAAAGTGAAACCTGGACCCACCCCACCTTGTTGCCATTCCTATTTAAGTTACCATTTATGCTTTGTTTGGATTCAAAGATGAAGTTGAAGGAGTGAACTTGAGATGATAGTGTGTAGAAATTTGGGTTGTTTGGATCAAGGAAAAAATGGTGAGATTGAAGGGAAAGTTTGTGAGTGACATGATAAGTGTGATTGATATTTTAATTTTTTTAAATGATAAAATTATAAGATTACAAATTTGCCCTTGTGGTTAAAAATAATTAAAATTAAATATAGTTAATTTGATTGGTGTGATTGATGAATTTTTTTTTATCTTAATTGATGGAATTATAAGATTACCAATTATTCTCAAATAAAAATAAAAATAAAAATTAAATTAATATTATTTTATAAATTTGTTTTGATTATTATTTTAATTTTTAATTTTATTATTATTATTACTTTTTTTTATTTTTTTATTTTTTAAATATCTTATTCTTATTATTATTTTATAAATTTGTTATTAATATTTTTTTTTATTTTTAGATATTTATTATAATTATTTTGTTATAGTATAAGTGAAAAAGAAATGAAAACTAAAGATGAGGAGGATTCTTACTTCAATTTTTACTTCACATTTTCTTCTTATTTATTAATAATGCACAAATTAATCATAACAAGTTCCACCTAATCCTTGGTCTATTTTATACTAAGTTTTCGACTTAATTTTCCTTTAATATTCAAAACTCAACAGGAAGGACTTGATTGGGCAAACAAGTTTAAAACGGGGGAAGATCGAAGCTTTTGAAGCTCATATCAAAAAATTTTCAAGCTTTTTCACCACAACATGACATTTAGTAGAACTTGTTTCCTGGGGCGTTTTGGCGGCGATGGAGATGGCGTGCAGGCCAGATTGAAGCTCGTCAACGAGGAGGTTATAAACAAGATGACATCATTTCATGAGGCTTTGACCTTCAAACTTTGACAAAATGATTTTCATCTTGAAGTGGGTCTCATTATTGGAACTTTCCCATCACAACGACATTACCCGTGTGCTTGTATGACACATTGTCCACCTTTAAGGCGATAACTTCTAGCACCAACTACAACTTAGTTCTTATCTTGTTTGCTCTCTATAGTATGACAAATGTTCCTCTCGAACCTAAATCAGTGAATCCAAATCAGTGCATGCACCACTACAGAAACAGAGCAAATAATCGATTAGATAATCAATTATTCCTATATTTTTTCTGGCCATAATCGATTATATACACTCTTTAATCAATTATCCTCACAAGTTCTTTAACCCATAATCGATTAGATTATGTGTATAATTGATTATTCATATATTTTTCCTCACATAATCGATTGCATGAACTCCATAATTGATTACGCTTCACTTTTTTTACATAGGATCAATTATATCCTCTCATCGGAAGCTCAACATCACCAACACTCAAAGTTTGAGGTCAATTGTGTAATTACAAATATGCCAGCTAGGTTTCTTTGCATTTCTTCACACCACAACGAGGATCACTAAAGACCCTCCTCCTCTAAATCCACGCCTCTAAATCACCATAAATTAGTAAATCCAAATATAATAGATAACTGCTTTTCTTTCCACAAAAACAATACATCCATGTAAACAAATAATACCTTAGTCATTTGAAATAACATATTTTTTTTCTCTTTTGAGACCTTCTTAATGCTACTTTTTGTGGTTCTTCAACAATATAGTCATTTTGAATCATGGGCTCATTGTAGAATTGTTGTTCAACATTGTCATTTTTTACAACGCTTAGAGGAACATTCACTTTATTGATAGAAGCACAAGTTCAAGGAACATACATCTAACTATTTAATTTATACTCAATGAACCTTTTATTTATAATCCCAACAATTCACACACTATAATTAGCATAATAAAATATATACCCTTTTGATTTTGTTGGAAACTAATGAAATATCCACCGATTGTTCTTGTATTAGTTTCTTTTCTTATAGATTATAAACCTTTATTTCTAAATACGACCCTAAACATGTACATTGTGTTTGTTTCAAGGTAAATATTGTAGATGAAGGTGAATTTGGGGGAGCGAAGGCTATTTGTATCTGGTGAGTACTAAGAAAGTGTGCGAAGATTTGTGGAAAAAAAGGTGAGGTGGTCCCTCGCTGGTAGGAAGAGAAAAGAGAGAAAAGTCACATAAGCCATGGTGGAAGGACTAAAATGCCTTTTTTTTTGCATGCATGCTAGTTGGTTGTATGGAGAGAAGTTGAGGTGGTTGGTTGGTTGTGTTGCTGGAAGGTGAAGAATAGTGGTCGTGGAGATGGTTTGGTGGTGTTGGGTAGCAAGTTGGTGGATAAGATCAGCTGGTAAGTGAATCAAATGAAGTAAAGGTTGGTTTTGAAGTGTTGAAGCATTATGTGCTTCATATTGAAGCATAATCGATTATAAACGCCCTATAAGTGATTATCCCTTCATTTTTTTTTGCTTTCTAGTTGTAGTTTTCCATGACTTTTCAATTTTGTTTCCCTGCACATTCTAGTGTTGTTAAACTGTTTAGTACGTGTTAGACCATCTAGTGTTGTTAGATCATCTAGTGTTCATTCTAGTGTTGTTAGATCGTCTAATACATCTTAGACCATCTAGTGTTTGTTAGACGGTCTAGTGTTGTTAGACTGTCTAATGTGTGTTAGACCATCTTGTGTTCATTAAATGGTCTAGTGTTCGTTATTCATGATTTTTTGGTTTACAATTGTAGTTATTACATAGCTTTCCAGTTTTATTCTGTTTCTATTTTAGGCAACTTTGAATGACTTTGAGTAATTGAGGTTAAATCTAAACTTGTTTTTTTGTATGTGGTTTGCTCAACGACATGATCCATTGCTGTACATGTTTGAAGCATTGGTGTCGTGTTGTAAGCATTGGTTTCGTGTTGTACATGTTTGAAACATTGTGTGTTTCGTTTAGTACATTCATCAATAACAGGTAAGTCCTAAACATATTGGATAATTATGTGTTTATGCATGTCATTTTGTATTGTGTGTGATTTATTCATGGCAGGTTATGAAAATAGATTATGTGTCTACACAACCAATTATGCATAAAAACGTGTTATGTATGGAAATAGGATTGTTAATGGAATAACACATTATGGATAGTTAAAAAATAAATGATTAAATTATGAAATAAAAATTTAGATATTGAATTTTAAATTAATTTTAACTACAATGGTAAAATTGTAATTTTACAATTTCATCAATTAAAAAGAATTATCAATCACACCTATCACATCACTCACAAACTTTCATAAATTTTTCCTTTATTTCCCTTCATTTCTCATGTAAACTTACTACAACTATATTTATTAATTACAAAAACAAATAACCAATTGATCCACAAAATGTCTTGTAATAATGAATTTTAATACACCTATAAAATAATAAATATATAATATAACATTTTTATTTTATCGATAATTAAAAACGGGGTTCACACATATAATGCAAATGCTGGAAAGGAAGGGACATTCTCTCAAATATAGACAAAATGAAAACTTTAGAAGGTATTTATTGACTATAACCTATCATGTACAAGAAATATGTTTTTTGTAATAAATTATAGTTTAAGTTTAAATGTGATATAGACATAAAAATTATAATATATATATATATATATATATATATATACTAACACACATTTGTAATTATGTTATTCTTGTAGTAAAAAGTAGCTGATAAAACTTTCAGAGAGGATATGGATACGAGTTTTCTAGAAGGAAACTAATATCAATTATGTTATTTTGTCTTTATGACAAAATCAAAGTGTAATATTTTTATTTGTTTCCTCTCTCTTTAACTATAAATAGAATGTGTACACTTCTTATATGTATTCAACCTTTTACTTTTGTTTTCAATAAAAAAATAGAGATTTTCTTTTCATTCTCATCATATATTTTGTTCATTTTTGTTCATCTTTCCATTTCATAATATGGTATCTGAGCACTAATTTCAGAGTTCTGGTTGTTACATTTATCCATGGATGAAATTTATCTCTCACGAGACCCCTTGTCATCCTTGAATAGGATTTTTCTCTCGGTATACAACAAGAGAGCCAATTTTTTTGTGATCAGTCCAAGACAATGATTGATATTAGCAAAAGAAGTTGTTGACGACAAAATACTTCTGAAGTCTACAGTGATTGTGGAAAGATAGGGCATATGATTGATACATCTTATAGAAAGCATGGTTTTCCACCTCAGTTCAAGTTTAAAACTCAAAAAGTAGATTCTAATAATAATAATAATAATAAGCAGAATCACGAAGGTTCAAAGTCACAAGTACATTCTTAGCAAATTGGTTTTACTCTTGAGCAATACCAAACATTGTTAACCCATTTACAACATTTTAAATCCAGTGACAATGTTTCTAATCAAATCTCTATTATCTCTTCTAACACGACAACAGACATTGGTAACAAATTTATTTCTTCTTTTAGTTCTTGGATTCTTGATAGTGGTGCTACTGACCACATTTATTCATCATTGACTCATTTCACTTCATATCATCAAATTAATCCTATCAGTGTCAAATTACCAAATGGAAATCAAGTCATTGCCAATTATTCTAGAAGTGTTTTCTCAATCAAAATCATGTCATAGATATGTTATTTATATTTCTAACTTCACTTTTAATCTTCTTTTAGTAGCAAAATTGATTGATATTTTATCTTGTGTAATTAGATTTGACTCTATTGGTTGCCACTTTCAGGACAAGAACTCCTTGAAAATGATTGGTTAAGCTGAGATGCAAGATAAACTTTATATACTCACGGTCCCTTCATATCAAAAACTTCAGATCAAACCTATCAAATCTTCACATATACCAATATGTCAATTTTAGTGCTAGTGATCTCAAAACCCTTTGACATTTTAGGTTAGGGCATGTTTCAAACAACATTGATGTTATCAAGAATAAATTTCCTTTTGTTAAATATAACAAAACTTTTGTTTGTGATATTTGTCATTTTGCAAAGCAAAAAAGACTTCCCTTTCCTCTTAATGCATCTAAATCTAAAGAATTTTTTTGATTTGATTCATGTTGATCTGTGGGAACCATACTCAATATCATCAATTCATGGTCATAAATATTTCTTGACCATAGTTGATGATTATTCAACGTACACATGGATTTTTCCTTTAAAAGAAAAATCTGAAGTTGTTAAGACTTTGGAAAATTTTGTCACTTTGATTTGAACACAATTTGAGACAATAATAAAAATAATAAGAAGTGATAATGAGACTGAAATTTTCATGACTAACAAAGGAATAATACATCAAACTTCATGTGTCAATACTCCACAACAAAATAGTATAGTTGAAAGGAAGCATGGTCATTTATTAAATATACAAGAGCTCTCATGATCCAATCTCATTTATCCAAAATTTATTGGTCATATTCTATGATACATGTTGTGCATATTATAAATATGCTTCCCACACTCGGTTTAAATTATTTTTCTCCTTATGAAATGTTTTACAAAACTGCACCAGATATCAATTAAAGGTGTTTGGATTTTTATGCTATGCTAGCACTTTGTCAACAAATATAAGTAATTTGATCCAAGGGTATCGAAATATGTTTTTATTGGTTTTAAAAGGAGGACAAAAGGATACATTTGTTGAATATTCAATCAAGAGAAAATTTTGTGTCTAAAGATGTTGTCTTCTATGAACATGTTTCTCCATATCAAAGGATTGAGGATACTAGCAATGAAACTGATAGTCCTAACATTCATGATCAATGTTCTTTTACTGAAGATCAACTTGTTTTGAGTTAGCCATCACAAGTCATTTTTGCACCATGTGATAATATTAAAAATAACGACAATGATGACCATGAATTAGAAGATCAACCTATTTTGTGTTAGCCTCACAAGTCATTTTTGCACCATGTGATAATGTTGATAATGACCATGAATCTGACATTCAGGTTTCAGAAGAAGTTTGTTCCCATAGAGACCAAAACTTCAATGAAAATGACGAAACAACTCAATCAATTTGAATGAGTACCAGGACAAAAAGCCAATCTGAGTATCTAAAGGATTATCATTGTAATCTCAATGTTTCCAATAAATCTTCAAGAGTTAAATATCCTTTGAATTTTGTTTTGTCTTATAATAAATTATCACATTCTTAACATCTTTTGTTATGCCCTTTTTCTTTACATGTTGAGCCAAACACTTATTCTGAAGCTATCAAACATGATTGTTGGAGAAAGGTTATACAATGTGAAATATCTACTTTGGAGTCAAATCAAACATGGGAGATTGTTCTTTTGTCTAAGGACAAAACTGTCATATGTTGCAATTGGGTATTCAAAATAAAGTACAAGGCTGATAGAACTATTGAAAAATATAAAGCAAGGTTAGTGGCAAAGGGATACACAAAAATAGAAGGCATTGACTACCTTGAAAGTTTCTTTCTAGTAGCAAAGATGACTACTATAAGGTTGCTTCTCTCTCTAGCTTCTATATATAACTAGGAATTGAAACATTTAGACATAAATAATGCCTTCTTACATGGAGAGTTGAAAGAAGGCATATACATGGTTGATTCTCCTGGATTGACTTCTTTTCAACTAAGACAAGTTTGTAAATTAAAAAAGAAGCTTTATATAGCCTTAAGAAAGCTAGTAGGGAGTGGTTTGCTAAATTGTCATCCCTTTTTATTTTCGTGGGATATACTCACAATCTATGAATTATTATTCCTTGTTCATTAATTCTTCTGAAGGATCTTTTACAACATTATTGGTATATGTGGATGATATACTCTTGGAAAGAAATGATAAATAAAAGATTGATCGAGTTAAACAAGCTTTAAATAAGACATTAAAGATCAAGGATCTTAGGAATTTAAGTTATTTTCTTGGTCTTGAAATAATAAGTAAGAAAGACACAATGATCAATGTTGTAATTGAGTTGGTGCAGTGGGTTCTGCACTGGTCTCACATCTGCTGAGGGGTTCAGTAGAGGGTGATTACTGCTGGGAGCAGTGTTGCTTGCGGACTGCAAGTGTTGTGGTGCAGTGGGTTTATGCACTGGTTACACACTAGCTGAGGGGTTCAATGAGGTGTGGGTTTACTACTGGGAGCAGTTTTTAACTTACTGGGAGCAAGGGTTGTAAACTGATCTTGTTATCTGTTTTAGTGGAAATCTTTGCTAGTTTGCAAAGGACTGGACGTAGCCCTTGAGGAAGGGTGAACTAGGATAAAAATTCTGTGTTCTTGCTTTTCTCCCTACTCTTCTTGATTGCTTTTATTCACTGCTGCCATCACTTAAAATTGACTGAATTAAAATCTGTTCATACTGTTGATCATACTCTAAACATTTGTTTACATAATCAACTGTGATTTTGAATTGTATTTAATCTACTGGATTGTGTTTAAACATTTTAAATCTGGGTTAACACATTTTTTCATTGTAAATTGTTTTCTGGGTTTAACTGATTTCTGGGTTTATCTCTGATATTTTCCGCTGTGCACAATCGATTGTTTACTGGACAGTCTAGAATTACATAGTCAATTGATTGAATAAAGAACTTTCATTCTCTACTTCAAGAACAAATCAGATTTGCGAAAAGTTTTTGAAAGTTCAATTCACCCTCCTCCCTCTTGAACTCGGTCTAAACCTTATTTTACAATTGGCATCAGAGTTAGGATCTTGAATCCTAGTCAAGATTTCAATCCATGGCCGAGAACAAGTTACCTTTTGTTGAAGGTGCCTCCATTAATAGACCACCTATGTTTTCTGGGGTAAACTATCGATTCTGGAAAGTGAGAATGAAAATCTTCATTGAGTCTATTGACCGTGGAATCTAGAATGCCATAGTAAATGGTTCATTCATTCCTATGCATGTTGTTGATGGTGTGTTTACTGCTAAGTGCTTTGATGAGTTAACTGATCTTGAGAACAAGAAAATGCAGTATGATTGTGTTGCTAAAAATATTATAACTTCTGCATTAAATCTGGATGAGTTCTTTAGAGTATCACAATGCAGTTCAGCCAAGGAAATGTGGGACATTCTTGAAGTCACACATGAAGGAACCACTAATGTGAAGAGAGCACGCAAACATGCATTGATCCAGGAATACGAGCTGTTCATAATGCAGCAGGGAGAGATCATTGCTGATGTCCAGAAAAGATTCACACACATTGTCAATCATCTAATTGGACTGGGCAAGCAGTTTGATAGAGAAGAGCTTAATATCAAGATTCTGAAGTGCTTGGACAGGAGCTGACAGCCTAAACTCACAGCAATTTCAGAAACGAGAGACTTGACAACACTTACAACTGCAACGCTGTTTGGCAAACTTAGAGAACATGAACTGGAGATGATCAGATTGAAAGAAATGGAAACAGTGGAGAAAAAGACCAAGAGCTTAGCACTCAAGACTAGAACTGTTGTCCAGGAATCAACTGATGAAAGTTCAGAAGACTGCAGTGAATCTGAGGACCTCAATCTGTTGACAAGAAAGTTTCAGAAATTCATAAAGATGAAGAACAGATTGAAGAACCAGCAAGGCAAAAGAGGTAAAAATAAAATTGATTCTGGTTTAACTAAATTTGTGTGCTTTGGCTGTGGAAAATAGGGACATATGAAAGTTGAGTGTCTAAGCATTGCAATCAAAGACAAAGCACTAGAAAAGAAGAGCAATAAATCTGGAAAATCTAGACGCGCATATATAGCTTGGGAGGACAATGCTTCATCGTCTAGTTGCTCTTCAGAAGATGAGATTGAAGTCAATACATGTATGATGGCTGGAAAAGATTCAGTTGATTTGATATTTTTACTCTGAACCTATTGGACCTCATGATGCTAATAAACTATTTGAGTAAATAGATAGGTATTTCAGGTTCAATTTATTAAACTCAACATACAACAGATTGCCTTCATCAAATTGGGGGAGATTGTTAGCACCAAGGCTAAGCATGTGATTTGATGAAGTCAATATTGTGAGCACCAAGGCTTAGCATGTGAAGCTGATGAAGACTGCCTCATGAAGAATCTGTTGAAACCAACCTGGACCAGAATTATTCAAGAGAAGACTTTGTGCCAACATGAAGATGGTTGGGTGATTAGGTCTTGGTCCTTAGTTGGGTTTGTGTGTTGGTGATTGGCGTAGTCCTTAATCATGAGTGGCATGATTCATCACTTCTGAGGTGCTAAAAAGATTCACAAACATTTTTATTAAAACTGTTTTTAATAAAAATAGCCCAAAATGTTTTTGCTGGAAAAAGGTTTTTTAATCGATTGAATTTCTAAAACAATCGATTGAATGTGACAGTTATTTCTGTTACAACTGAAATACAGTTATTGTTGTTATAACTGAAACCTTTGACTGGGTCAAACTAATGGTCAAATTCAATCGATTGAATGGTTTGCTCAATTAATTGAATTGTGACAGCTAAGCTGCTTTTAAAACTGTTTTGGGTATTTAAAGGAATGAGAACCATCACTTTCAAAATTATCAAAACAAAAACTTTCGGAAAGCATTCCTTGAGATTTTCTAAGAGAGATATTGCCTCTTTTGTGCGATCATCATTTTGGCAAAGCTTTTCAAATCAAGAAACCTCCAAGAACGTGAATCTTTGAAGCATCCTTTGAGCGAGGTTCTTGCGACTTTGGTTCTGGATCAAAGCTAAGTCTTCTACACCTGATTTTCATTCTTTGTAATCTGTTTTGTGTAGAAGCACTCTGTAGTCTTCTCTGATCCTGTTGATCTGTAATCTGTTTGCTGTTTTCAATTACTGGATTTGTTATTGAGTTGGTGCAGTGGGTTCTGCACTGGTCTCACATCTGCCGAGGGGTTCAGTAGAGGGTGAGTACTGTTGGGAGCAGTGCTGCTTGCGGACTGCAAGTGTTGTGGTGCAGTGAGTTTCTGAACTGGTTACACACTAGCTGAGGGGTTCAGTGAGGTGTGGGTTTACTGCTGGGAGCAGTTTGTAACTTGCTGGAAGCAAGGGTTGTTAACTGATCTTGTGATCTGTTTTAGTGGAAATCTTTGCTAGTTTGCAAAGGACTGGAAGTAGCCCTTGGGGAAGTATGAACCAGGATAAAAATTCTGTGTTCTTGCTTTGCTCCCTACTCTTCTTGATTGCTTTTATTCACTGCTGCCATCACTTAAAATTGACTGAAGTAAAATTTGTTCATACTGTTGATCATACTCTGAACATCTGTTTACATATTCAACTGTGATTCTGAATTGTATTTAATCTACTGGATTGTGTTTAAACATTTTAATTCTGGGTTAACACATTTTTTCACTGTAAATTGTTTTCTGGGTTTAACTGATTTCTGGGTTTATCTCTGATATTTTCCGCTGTGCATAATCGATTGTTTACTGACAGTCCAGAATTACATAGTCAATTGATTGAATAAAGAACTTTCATTCTCTACTTCAAGAACAAATCAGATTTGCGAAAAGTTTTTGAAAGTTCAATTCACCTCCCCCTCTTGAACTCGGTCTAAACCTTATTTTACATCTTTTAGCCTGCAAACCTGCTATCACTCCTATTAATAATCTTTTTAAATTGTCTTCTACTGAAAGTGTGCCGTTCAAAGATGTTCAAGCCAACAAAAGGTTGATTGGAAAGCTTATGTATCTCACTAATATCGGACCTAACATAACATCTTCTGTTCAATAACTTTCTCAGTTTCTTGATGATCCTACAATTGCTAATTATTATACAACAATTAGAATTCTCATATATATTAAAGGGCTCCTAGTCTTGGCTTATTTTTCTCTCCCAACACTTCTGCCCATCTAAAACTTTTTGTGATAGTGATTGGGGCACCTGCAGTGATTCAATGCAATTAGTGATTGATTTAAGTGTGTATCTTAGGAATTCCCATATATCCTGGAAATCAAAAAAGCAAGGAACAATATCAAAGAGTTCTTATGAAGCTGAATACAGGGCAATGACCACTGTTACATGTGAAATGCAATGACTAGTTTATCCTCTTCAAGATTTTCAAAGTCCCTTTTGAGCAGTCATCTCTTATATACTGTGACAATGACTCAGCAAGATACATTGGAGCAAATTGAGTGTTTCACGAGTGTATGAAGCACGTAGAAATAGATTGTCACATTATTTGAGAAAATATGGAAAAGGGTCTCATCCATCTGCTTCCCATTTCCACCACAGAAGAACTGGCTAAGATTTATATAAAAACCTTAAGTCCTCAATCTTTCAAGAATATTTGTTCCAAGCTAGGTCTCATCAATATTTGTTCCCCAACTTTTGGGGGGATAGAGGATATGAATACGAAGGAAACTAATATCAGTTATGTTATTTTGTCTTTATGACAAAATCAAATTGTCATCAATTATGTTATTTTGTCTTTTACGACAGAATCAGAGTGTAATATTTTTATTTGTTTCCTCTCTCTTTAGCTAGACATACAATGAGTACACTACTTGTGTGTGTGTGTGTGTATATATATATATATATATATATATATATATATATATATATATATATATATATATATATTCAACCCTTTGCTTTTGTTCTTAATAGAAAAACAAAGATAATATTTTCATTCTCATATCTTTTGTTCATCTTTCCATTTCATGATATGGTAGACATTTCATAATAAATACGAACAAGTTTCTTAAAACGTGGATAAGTATTATTCTTAAAGACTTGTCTATAATATATTGCACAAGCCCTCCAAAGTACAACAAGAACTTATCGAGTGATATGTCGATAACCACATTACTAGCAAGCTCTTAAGAGCAACAAACTCAGGATAGGAGAAAATGGGAGAGTGAGTGAAAGTGTGTTTTTGAGGGGAGTCAAGACATCTATTTAAAGTGAATGAAGACTTGACTTACATGGTCACATGCTCCTACAAACCCTGTACGTTACTAAAGAGAAGGATGAATGTTGTTAAAAAAAGAGAGACAATGTTCATCTATCATGTAAACCAAGGATCCTAGAAACCAAGACTCCAATGTTCACAAGACCAAAGTGGAGGTCGTTCGCGATGGTGGCGACACAAGTTGATTATATTGAACAGAAGGGGGGTCCACCTACAGAAGACTCTTCGACGCTTAAGTCAGTAAGAGTGTAAAAAGGTGTTTAGAAGTATATGAGTAAAAGAATATTGAGATAGATGATACTCCCTGTAGACCTAGGTCATATTTATAGGACCTTGTCATTTAAATATGTATATTTACTCATAATGAGTTTGGACGTTAGGAATCATGAATTACCATTTGGTAGTGTTATTGATGTTAATTAGGATCAATCAGAGTAAATTGAGATTAATTAGAATAATGTGTTAACCGATAATTAATAGTGGTTTGGACTGTAATAGATTCAGTTGAATCTGGCCTCATTAATGGGTGGGCACACAAGCCCTCCGAGTTCATGATTCTAACAGGTGAATCGTGTTGATGCCCAGAGATGTATTTGGCTTGGTGTATGTCGTGAAGGGGTTGACTGATATGCGCTGTCGAACGCGTTCCAAATTAACTAGGAGGCTAGATTTTGAAATATAGCGAACCAGGTCATTCTTCCAAGGACCACTCGAACGTTCTCAATTACTAAAAATATAAAACAGTAGCACGGTGGGGGGTGACAAGTACGACACTTAAACAAAATAAAAGAAAAGAAAAACGATTTAAGCAAAATACAGAAGTTCAAATAATAAAAATCAACCCGCTCTCCCTTTGGTTCTCCCTAATCCCTCACTAGTTCCTAAATAATATCCCAATTACATTCGTGGGTTAAACATACCAAAATCCGTACATCTATCTAATGTCCCGAACACTCCACAATTGCGGAGCATTTATTGAACACCTAATGTGCCAAACTAATGCAATCACATGGTGAGCAACATCATCGGTTCGACTTGATTTTGATTTGGGAACTCCACAATACACTCCAATTGGACTATATTCAATCATTTACAGATTCAATTCAATCATGAAATATAGCAATCGAATTAAAATAGAAAATGAGTAGGTAATTGCAAAAAAACAACACAAAACACGAACCTAGGGATAAATGGAAGCGGGAGAACCTCTAGGGACCGGATTGAGTAAAAACCTTGGCCACTCATGGTGGAATGAACATGAACAATAGCCAAAGATAGAAATGCAGAAGCGAATGAAGAAGGAAATAAAACTGCAAAAACCAACAATGATCCAAGAAGAAGAAACAAGCAAGTAGGCGAAAATTGTATTTCAAAATCTGTCCCCCCAAGACAATGTTGGTGGTTGCCCCCTTTTCTCACTATAATATTCAGAGTCTATCCTAACCTAAGGTAGACCAGGCCCACCTGTAAGTTGCCCTAATACACCAAAAAGGCACAGTTTTGATCCCAACTAATTTGGGGGTGAATGACTAAGTTATCCTCAATAGAATATTTCCGCTCAAAGTGTTGTCCAGATTTTGTATGTCAACTTTAAGGCTGATTTTGTCTACTTTACAGTCCGAATTTGGTCTTCGACCCACTCACAACATTTGTAGATCTTTGAGTTATCTACAAAACTACATAAAGATCAAGTTAATCCGAGGTCTTTATCAAAAGTTATGGACAAAATACAAAGCATGCTCATGTGTGGAAAATTTCTGAAAATTTCATCAAATTAAACCCAAATACAATAAAATGGTCCAAAAGCTGTCATTATTCTTATCAATATGCAATAGGAAAGTGGTCAAAATAAATACATATCATTAACCGAGGTGGTTTCGCCTCGGCCTACCTTCCCGTTTGGACAAAGTGCCTCTCATTTGGTGCTTAGCCTTTGTAGGATACATCTTTTGGACTCGGTTACGGAGTCATTATGACTTGAATTAAATGCTGCAGAAGGAAAAAAGCATGACGTGACTCTGACGAGACATTTTCCCGCCCTCCTTCAGATGGTGGCCATGTAGCCCTAGCACGCGTGGCTCAATCTTAGCCCTTGGACTCGGCGAGCGTACGTTAACTAAGGCAGGGACTCTTCATTTCCGCACTTTCAGTTACATTGAACGTCCCTTGCAATTAAGGAAACCTCACTTGCCGTTTTAGGTGCCTGAGTTGTTCATTCGACATTTCTCCCTTCTTCTAGGTACGCTTATGGCTTCTTCTTCTTCTTCTTTTTCCGCTTCTTCTAGTGCTGGTAGAATAATGTTAGGTAGAGATGTTACTCTCCTTGGTGAGGCGAGCTCTTCCGAGAGAACCAAATCGCTTTTTGGCAAGGGGGACCCACGGAGGATACTTCTGCTCCGACCCCTGCGATTCGCCATCCCCTTCCTATCTCAACGGTCACCCCTGTGGCCTCTACGAACCCTAAGAAGAGAAAGAAACCAAACCCAACCTCCTCAAACCCAAAACCTTCAAACACTGCGAAGAAGACTAGGAGGAATACATACCCCCTATCACCAATCCAGAGTATTCTTAGGTGTTTGGTGAGGTAGCCCAGAATATTTCAAGATATAATACCATGGAGAAAGTGGACGATTTCATTACCATTATAATGTTTGTGATGAATCGGTCGCAGCTCACTCTGTGGCTAGACCCTGCACAACGGACGAGAGAGTGCATGAAACCAAAACCAAATAGTTACGATTTTACCCATGTTTATGAATTCCTCTTTAAAGAATACGATATTAGTTTTCCACTAACCGACTTCGAGGCGGGTATATTGATGACCATGGACATAGCACCGAGTCAATTGCATCCTAGGAGTTTGGCCTATTTGAAGTGTTTTGAGATTTTTTGTAGCCACCTTGACCTCGAACCTTCAATAAATGTTTTCACGTATTTTTACCAAGTCAAATTTGGCAAGTTTGTTGGTTGGGTCTCTTTGAGCGATGCGTATGATAGCTCCCTTTTTACCTTGTATAGTTCTTCCTATAAACATTTTAAGACAAAAAATTTTAAATTTCAATGCCACTTAAAAGACGTAGAGAAGCGCCTCTTGTTCCACCCTGACTTCACACCTCGATTCCCGTTCTATTGGCAAAAGCCCACGAGGTTTAAGTCACAGGCCAAGTACCTACTTACTCTCAAGGAAAGGGAGGCCATTGATACTATTGGGCAGCTCCCTCGCCATATAAGTAGTAGGACACTCCTCAGCGTTCCCTTCGTTGAAGACTCTGATGCCTTATTTCTAAGTATGGCTTGATTGTTAGTGTTTGGGTGTTTCTGTTAAGTTTACATGCTTACCCGTTTGTTTCCTTTGTAGAGATAATGGGAAAGGATGTTGATTTTAATAAGCTCCGAGCTGAAGTCGAGGGTCGCTGGGACTTAGCCTCCTTGTTTCAGAGCCCAAAAACCAAATGGTGGGAGTGAGCTCCTTTGCACCCGGGACCACGACAGTACCCGAACCGAAAAATCCGACTCCCGCCGTGGCTCTAGAGGTGATAAATCTGGAGGGATGCTCCTCCGAGGCTCATGTTCAGAGTAAACCCACATCTCCCTCCGTGTGTCCTACCCTTGGTCTCTTGAGCATGGGGACCGACCATGAGGTTGGATCACCTCTCAGTTACCACCCTCAGGCTGAACTCATACTGTCATGTTAACATGAAGTCAACAAACTTACCCGGTGCTAGTGACTTTGACGTTGGGCTGATGGCGATGGCTGGTCTTGAGAGCTGCCTCTACGCGAGTGGCGTCATGTTAGGGAGGTGTATGGCCATCCTTTAGCATTTCAAGGCCGTGGCTCGGGGCCAGTCGGACCTACTGAGTAAGAAATTTGACTTGGAGAAGCAAATCTAGGGGTTACTCAAGGAGAAGTCAGAGAGAGACTCTGCTTTGACTGTTAAGGAACTGGAGCGAAACGGCCACCTTGAAGCCGACTTGGAACACCTGAGAGAGAAGCTCGATGAGTCCGAAAAGAAGTTGCAGCATACGGAAACTCGAGTGGATCCCTTGGAGGAGGTTGACGAGCTCATGTAAAAGGAGGCCTGGTGGAAAAGAAGAGAGTGAAGAGTTCGTCCAAAAAGAGGTCGGGCGGAAGGAAGAGAGGATTCAACTTCAAAGGGGTTGTGTTGAGGAATATGAGGAGGGTTTCGTGAAAGCAATGAGACAAGCCCTTTTGTTTTCTCCTGACTTAGAGCAAACTCGGTTTGATATTGATAAGGAGGTCGTCGATGGAGCCTTTGTAGACGACTAGGTCTTCTTGGTCTGTAAGTATAACAATGTTGAACTCAGTTTACTTTGGAATTGTTATGAACCTATTTTTTTCTATTTGAATGACCTTTTTTGTTTAAGGGTTTACAAAATATAAATAGATAGATAATGTAATAACTCATATTTTGTTCAATGACTCGGATACAGGTCTCGTTAAAACTTTGCTTGTCAAAACCCTCCTTAGGGAAAAAATCCAAGTCAAGGAAACAGTATGTCGTACCTATTCTTAAAATCAACTATAATACACTTAAGGTGGGTGGCGTTCCATGTCCTCGGTATGAGTTTGCCACCTAGCTCCTTTAATTTATACACTCTGTTCTAGAAGGCGTTCACTACTCGGAATGGACCATCCCAATTAGGTGCTAACTTGCCCTCCTGTTTGTTCTTACGAGCTTCTGCAACCTTTCCCTATAGTAGGTCTTCCTTCTGAAATGCTCGTTCTCGAACTCGACTGTTGTATCGGCATATTGCCCTTAGCTTGGCTGCCTCTTCCTAATTCCTAGCCTCTTCTAGTATTTCGTGGACCAAGTCTAACTCAGCCTTGAGATTGTCATCGTTGCCTTCCTCTTGGTAATTCATTCTCGTCCATGAGGTTTCATCCTAGCTTTATAAGTATCATGGCATCCGACCTGTAAGTAAGTCGATATGGTGTCTCCCTGGTTGAAGATTGGGGTATGCAATGATAACCCCACAATATTACTGGGATCTCTTCGGCCCACAGACCCTTCATCTGGTCGAGCTTCTTCGTTAGTTCACCAAGTATGACTTTATTTGCCGCCTCCGCCTGCCCATTCTTCTGGGGGTGCTATACGTTCGACGTCATGTTTTTAACACCGAGTTGCGTCAATAATTGTTCTAAATTCTTGTTGGTGAACTGCCTATCGTTGTCGATGACTATACTGTGAGGCAGCCCATGTTAGCAAACGACATTTTTTCCATATGAAATTTTTTACCTGCCGAGCTGAAATAGTAGCAATGGGCTCAACTTCAATCCACTTGGTAAAATAGTGAATGGCCACCAACAGAAACTTCACCCGTCCCTTTGCCAATTGAAAGGGACCGAGGATATCCATCCCCAACCCGCTGAAAGGCCACAGAGTTGTTGTCTGATGAATCTCCTCCGGGGGTATGCTGAAAACGAACCCAAACCTTTGACATTCCGGGCACTTCTCGGTATACAAGCAAGAATCTCGTTTGACACTTGGCCAATACTATCCGGCTCTAAGAACTCAGACAACCATGGATCTTGCACCTGAGTGGATTCCACAAATTCCCGTGTGCACTTCGAACAACACGTACTAGGCTTGGGCCCTGTCGAGACACTTGAGCAACGGGGAAGAGAACCCCCTCTTGAACAGCTCGTCGTCGATGATGGTGTATCCAGCTTGCCTTCTTATTCTTTTTACTTCCGCCCAATCTTTGGGAAGCACGTCATTAACCAAGAAATTCATTTTGGGGGTCATCTAACTTCCCTCGCTGACGTTTATCGCGAACACATTCACTTGATCCCAACTTGGAGTGTTCAAAACCGACAGGATCAGTGTTCAATGCTGGCCCGTTTTCTTGGTGCCTGCAAGCTTGGATAAGACATTAGCTCAATTGTTGTCAAATCTCGATACATGCGCTATACTGACCTCTTCAAACTGGCCGACTAGGCTCTAGGCTATGTGGTAATACTTCTGGAGTAGAGGCTCTTTTGATTGGTACTTGCCATTCATCTGACCCGTCACTAGTTGTGAATCACTCCGACATTTGAGGTTTTTCACCCCAAGGTCTTTTGCCAATCTTAATCCTACTATCAGTGACTTATATTGGGCCTGGTTGTTGGAAGTCTCAAAACCGAACTGAATAGACTGCTCCACCGTTATGTCATCAGGTCCCTCGAGTATAATTCATGTGCCACTTCCCTTCATATTGGAAGAGCCATCCACACTGAGTAGTGAATACATCTTTTCTTGTGCTATCGGGGAGAGCTCGGTAATGAAGTCTGCCAAGAATTGTGCCTTCATAGGACCTCTAGATTCGTACTTGAGTCCAAACTTCGAGAGCTCTACCACCCAAGCCGTCATCATTCCTACTAACTCAGGCTTTTGCAAGACCTGCTTGATGGGGTAGTTGGTCTTGACCGTCATACTATGACTATGAAAGTAGTGGTGTAGTCTTCTGGCGGAGAATACCAGAGCAAGCACTAACTTCTAGATGATCTAGTACCTCTCTTTTGTTGGCTACAGAGTTCTACTCGTGAAATACATGGGGCTTTGCTTCCTTGCTACTTCATAAACCAACACCAGTTGATGGCCGACTGTGCCACGACAAGGTATAGCAACAACAAGGCTTTGGACGGTAGGCTAGTCAACACGGGGATGGTAGAGATATCCTTCTTGATTTGGGTGAACATGTGTTCACACGTGTTATCCTAGAGAAATTTTTTTGCCCCTCTCAACAATCTCAAGAACGACTTTGACTTCTTCGCCAATTTCGGAAGAAACGGGAGAGCGCGATGAGTTTTCCATTCAGTTGTTGAACCTCCTTTAGAGAAGTTGGACTTCTCATTTCTAAGATGGCGTTGCACTTGTTAAGATTGGTCTCTGTACCTCTGAGTTATCATAAACTCGAGGAATTTGCCACCCCCGACACCAAAGAAACATTTCTTGGGGTTCAGACGCATGTCGTGCCTTCTAAACCTTGCGGGGACTCCTTCTAGGTCGGCTACGTGCTGATCGGCCTTGACTGACTTCACTACCATGTTGTCTACGTAAACCTCCATGGTCTTTCCCAACAAGTCATGAAATACCCTGTCCATGAGGCGTTGATACATCGCCCCTACATTCTAGAGGCCAAATGGGATGACTTATAGCAATAATTTGATCTTTCGATCATGAAGGTCATCTTATCTTCATCTGGGGTGTACATTCTGATTTGGTTGTACCCCAAATAGGCATCCAAAAAATTCAACATTTCATCTCCCGAGGTGCTATCAATGAGTTGATCAATGTTCGACAGCAGGTAGGTGTCTTTCGAGCAAGCCTTGTTAAGATCCGTGTAGTCCATGCACATCTGCCACTTGCCATTGGACTTCTTCACCATCACCACATTTGCTAGCCACGTCGTATAAGTGGTCTCCTTGATGAATCTGACTTGGGTAACATGAGACACCTCTTGCTCCACGGCTCCTTGTCTCTCCTCCCCAAGCTTTCGCTTCCTTTAGGCGACTTGTTTGGCCTGTGTCAAGATCACCAGTTTGTGACACATGAAGTTCGGGCCAATGCCAGTCATATCGGTGGGACTCCATACGAAGAGGTCGGAGTTGGCGATGACGACTCTTTCTACCCCTTCTCTCACAAGCCCGTGTGCATTCCTACCAGACGGGTGCCTTGATGGGATAAAGCATCGAGCTGCACCAGAGTCATCGGTTCGTCAAAGGTAGGTCGTCCCTCTTCAAACTCGATGCAAGGGTCGAGGTCAACCTCTTCTTCCTCACTCACCATGCTCTCTTTCAGGAGCCTTCTGTTTCACTACTACCTCCACGTGGTGGCACTCCGGTGGTAGATCAACTGTCACCTCGGTTTGTGTCGCCCTCTCACCTACCATTTTCAATGAGTAGGGGTTGACCTTTAGGCTCTGTATGCAACACTGTCTGGCCTCCTTCGGGTTCGCATTCACGGTAATGATAGACCCACTTAGTGTTAGGAATTTCATGGTCATGTGGAGGGTGGACACTATGACACAGAGTTGATTGAGAGTTCATCGCCCTATAAGCGCATTATAGGACGTATTTGCCTCTACCAAAATGTAGTGCACCATCAACGTCTGGCAGGACTACCCCATACCAAAGGTTGTCAGCAGATCGATATACCCCCGGGCATGAACTGTCTGTCCTGCGAAACCTAGTAAGGGCTCGGGGTACGACTTGATGGCGGTCTCAAGCAGATGAAGCTTTTGAAAAGTTGACCAGTATAGTACGTCGGTCGAGCTTCCCTAGTCAATAAAAACTTTCTCGCCTCGGCGTTCTCCTCGATGCTCATGTATCTTGCCGCCCTGGCCCTCAAGCTATTCGTGTTTTCAGGTGGGTCCGCGTAAAGCGTAACAGAGAAAGGGCTAGGCTTTCAGTCCAACCAGGAGCGAGTGCATGGCCATTGTAGGATGAAGGTTGGATATTCCCAATGTAGCTTTGGAGAACTGAGTCTTGTACTATCGAAGTGACTCAGAATCTCCTTGCATGAAATGTTGTAGAGACGCTGACGAAGCCACCATGGGTTGTTGTTTGCAAACTATGTTGTGAACCTTACACACAACATCTCGAAGGGATCTACCGAGTTTGGAGGCAGTGAGTAGTATCATTCCAAGGTAGCTCCTTCGAGATTTGTTGGGACCATGCAACAATGCACCCTCAAGTCATCAGAAAAGAGGTTCGCCTGTGTGAGGCAGGATTTGATGTGGACCTTGGGGTCAGAGCTTTTGTCATAGGTCCTACCGTTCAGCCACTTCCACTTCGATGACAGCCAAACCTGCATTACCTCGGGAGTGAAGGAGTAAAACTCATTGATGTAAGCCCTCATGTCGTACCTCAATGAGGGTGGTGGTACCTCACCAAAGGGCATATGGTGATAGTATCTCGGGGGGTCCTGATGTCCGTGCCCCTGGCCCTGACCTGGAGTTGTGCCCTTGGTCAGATTGTGATGGACGGAGGCCCAGGCAAGGCCCAATCATTAGAGATGTACTCAGACGCCTTGAAGTTAGTTAAGAGTCAGAGGCACCTGTGCAGATCAAAATGCTTATTATTCTGAGCTTTGAGTATCTTTTAATAAAATTGTAAAAAGATTAGAATAGGGAAATTTGATTTTTGTAAATAATTCTAGGTGCCTTAGGGTTTGTAAAGGCACCTAGGTTAGGGTTTTAGAAGCATCTAGAAGTTATGCCATGCGGTGTCTTCTCATTGGAGGAGAATGAGGCGCTAGAGTTTGGGAGAAGCTTGCTCCATAAGCTAGGTTACCCTAACCCTAGCTTCTCCTACACACTACTTAGGTAGCTTCCAAGGCAAGCTAGGGTTTCTAACCCTAGCTTATCCTACACACTACTTAGGTAGCTTGCAAGTCAAGCTAGGGTTTCTAACCCTATCTTCTCCTATACACTACTTAGGTAGCTTACAAGGTAAGCTAGGGTTTCTAACCCTAGCTTCTCCTACACACTACTTTAGCTTGCTAGGGAAGCTATTAGCTCTTCTCTTTTTCTAAATAAGAGGTTTAGGAACCTTTCTTGTAAGCTTGATTTTGAGTAATGATATGCTGCCAGATTTTCAGCACATTTTCTCAAGTTTCACATTGAGTTTCTTCTCTTAAAAGCTAGGAGCTCTCTCTCTTGAAGGTTGGCCCAACCTCCTTCAAGGCTTTCACCATCTACCTCTTTGCATGCTTCCTTCCTTGCATTTGCATGGCTTCCACATCATGAGGAGTTTCATCTACTTCTTCTATACGGTGCTTCAAGGTTTCATCGTGCTTAACTTCCATTGAAGCTTGCGCAAGAAGCTAAGGCACTTAAGAGCTCCTCCATCATTTGGTATCATGAGCTTTGGTCTTCAAAAGCTAAGTTCTTGATCCTTTTCACTTTGTTTTGGCTTTTCCGTGTTGTATACCACTATTTTTACATGTCTTGATTGTTTTGTACCAATTAATTGTTGTGTTCTTGAGATTAAACGGTTCAAATAGCATCAATCTTTTTGAACCTTCCAAAAGTACATTGTTCTAGGTGTTCTTGTGTGTGCCGTAAGCTATCTTTTGTTTTGTTAAGTCTTTGTTGATTTTAATCAGTTCAAAGTGTGCAATTGTGTCCTAGCTTTTATTTTTATGATCCATAGTATATGTCAATTCATGTATGATCTCATATTGTCATCAAGTCCTTAGCTTTATGCTTGTAGAATAGGTTTGAGCAGTTTGCGTTTGCTGAAATTGTAAACAGAATTTGTGTACTATTTTGTGTCATAATGTGCTTTGTGTGCCTTTTAATTTTGCAATCTTGAGTTCCTTTAATTCACTATTAGATCATTAGTTAGTTTCCTTGAGTCATATCATTCCTATATGTCTTGTAGTTTGTTCTAAATTTTGTTGGAATCCATAGGTTTCATTTTCCTGCACTGTTATTTGTTGATTAATGTCACAGGATTTTGCAAAATTACTAAGAACAGAGTATTGTGTATTTGTAATTGAAAATTTGTGTGAGGCTACTTTGTAATGTGTAAAAGATACTGTGAAAAAGGTGTATTCTAATTCATTCTGTAAAAAAAATGATAAATTGTAAAAGTCGAATGCTCAATGCTGGTTAGCAACTGATGATAGTGTAAAAACGCCTCTGTGTTTGAATTACTGCAACCAATCTATTTATTTTTAATTGCTCAAATTTGGAGTTACCATATCTTGGGATGTTAATAGTATGTCGTTAAAATTTGGAGACTTAATTCGTTGTGGTTTAGATGCAATAAATTTTTGAATCGGTGCTGCTAGAAACTTAACGTATGACAGCAGGACTGTTGCACTGGACCTAAAAAAACACATTCTGTTTTGGTTTTATCTGGAATGATTCAGTGCTCAGATTGAACTGGAATTTGGTGTGAACGTTTATTATTGAGTTGTGAGTATATGATAAAACTTTTGTGACCTAATTCCAAGAATTCGCACCGTGATAAATTTTACAAATACTGCTGCCAGAAGATTACTGAAACTGGAAAAAAAATTGAATCACTGAACTGAAAATAAGTCTCTGTTCAGAATTTATTGTGAAGGCAGTACTGCTCCTAAATTTCTGAAATTTTGTGTGGATGATCCTTGTGCTGTTTCGGAATTGCAGTGAAAATTTCAAGACAAAATGAAAACTGTAGAGAAAATCATAAATCACGCAAGAGCTGCTGTTAGAATTGGAAACTCTAGTTTTTGTTTGTTGTTTTGGTTAATCTACTCTAGAGTCATTCTTAGATCATCCCTTTGTGTGCTAAACTTCTTTCTAAAGCTTTAATTTATTTCTTGTCAATTTTATTTGTATTCTTTGAGTTTGTCAATTGTTATAATCCTTTTGAGTTGTGCTATTCAAATTAGTTTTTTTTTGCTTTGTATTTGTGACCTCATGGTGAAATAGTACTTTGGTGAAGCACTTGAGTTGAATTGGCCAATACATCAAGAGTGAAACTCCCAAGAATTATTGGAGAATGATACACAATGAGGAATGAAGGTCATGTGAAGAAAAGCCTCTTGAACAAACACACCAAAAGCAAAGAGTGATACACTAGTGAGACAAAGAAACAACACAAGGAGTGCATAGTATAGGAGATTTTAATTTTTCAGCAACAATTTTCCATTGTATTCATTTGAGTTGTAATTGCAAAATTCCTTATCATTAGTGGAATAATTCAAAACATGTAGACGGTGAAGTGTTTTTAAGGTCGTTGGTGCCCAAGAACTTCACCATAGGACTCGGCTAGTTTAAGTTTTCCAAGCATTGGCTTTATTTCTTTAATTTCCTTCAGTCTTGCAAATCGACTAGTTTTGTTTTCTTTGAGTCACCTTCGTTTGTGACCTAGTGATCTCATTGTAAGAACAATTGGAAAGGTACATTGGGCAAGGCTCTGGCTAAGGAAAGTCTTGGTACTTAAGTTGTCCAAGTGACGCACCTCACTTTTCTGGGAGACCCCCTAGTGTGCTAGACTAGTTTGTCTTATCTTGAGAACACTTCTTCACAAAATTTAAGATGTCTAAACATTCTTTCCACCCTAGTAGCAATGAGTCGCAAGTCAATACATCAGATTTTCAGAAAATATTGGAAGAACTTCGGGTTATGAAAATCAACACTGATGTACAATTTGCTATTATGGCGGAATAAATTAAGACCTTAAAGAAGAAGGATCACAAGTATAAATCCAAAGCTAGTTCATCAAAAAAATATTCTAGTAGTGAGGATGAAAGACCAGAGAGGGATAGCTTAAGAGCAACTGAACACTACCAACCTGTCCCTTATCACCACCATAAAAGAGAGAGAAAATCCAAGGAGATTAGAGTAGATCTTCCCCATTTTCATGGAACTAATGATATAGGTACATTTTTAGATTGGGAGATGAAGGTGGAACAATTGTTTGAGTGTTATGAAGTGAGTGAAGAAAAGAAAGTTCCCCTAGCTACTCTTAGTTTCCAAGGACATGCATTGCACTGGTGGACTTCCTTAGTAAGGGATAAACGTCTTCGCAATGAACCAACCATAGTGTATTGGAATGATCTTAAAAGTGCACTTAGAAAAAGACATATTCCCTCCTACTATCATAGAGAACTCATGGATAAGCTCCATAGACTTAATCAAAAGAACATGAGTATTGAAGAATATAGGTAGAAAATGGAGTTGTACATGATGAGGGCGGGAATCAGGGAAGATAAGAGCATAACTATGGCCAGATTTTTGAGTGGATTAAGTCTTGAGATTAGAGATAAAGTAGAACTTCTCCCTTATAGGGATTTTCATGACTAGGTTCAAATCTGTATAAAAGTTGAACAACAAATTTTGAGAAAAGGGCCAAGTAAAAGTTCTTATTCTAACTCATTTCCCAAGCAAGATTTTGAGAGGGAGGGAAAATTGATAGGAGAAAAACCAACAGAAAACCCTTCCAAGGTTATAGGCCAAGAAAATTTGAAAAGAAAAGAAGAGCATACCACCTCCAATCGCACTAGTGATATTAAATGTTTTAAATGCTTGGGTCGGGGACATGTTAAATCTTAGTGTCCTTCCATGAGGACCATCTTAATGAAAGCCCAAGATATATACAGCAGTGAGGAAGAGAAACATGAAGAGAGCACTAGTGAGGAGTCTGAATGTGAGGGGTGTGAGGATGTTTATGCTCATGAGGGAAAATTATTGATGATTAGGAGAACCCTCACCAATCAACCTATTATACAAACCGAGTCACAAAGAGAGAACATTTTTTACACTCGATGTAAAATTTCTGAAAATGTATGTTCTCTCATCACTGACAGCGGTTTGTGTTGTAATTGCTGTAGCGATAGGTTGGTTGAAAAATTAAAATTGAAATTGATACCCCACCCTCAGCCTTATAAATTACATTGGATAAATGATGGGGGGATATAAATGTTAAAAATCAAGTGAAAGTGAAGCTATCAGTAGGAAACTATGTCGATGATGTTTTATGTGACATAGTTTCTATGGAGGCTTGTCATGTTTTATTGGGAAGGCCATGACAATTTGAAGAGAAAACTATCCATGGTCTCACCAACAAAATTACTTTCACTCATAAACATCAAAAGTTTGTACTTGATCCTTTGACTCCTACCCAGGTGTTGGAAGATGAAGCCCAAATGAAACAAAAATCCATAAAAAGGAGAAACAAATAACATAATTGTGTTCCAAGGGTCATGTACTTCTGTCCTACTTCTAATCAAACATACATTCACCTCGGAAGACAATTTTTGTTGAGTTATTTTCTTTTCCAAGTTTCTGTGAATATGACTTTACAGTCTATAATAGATCGGTCTTGTGCAAAGTTGTTAACAATGGATAAGTAAAATTTTGATTTTAAACAACTTCACAAGGAAGAAAAATGGAAATATAAAAAAGAACATAAAAATGTTTTTAAGATCCAACATGATTGTCCTGTCATAAATACAACATACGATAATCTTGGAAAATATTTCATTAATCTTACTACGTGATTGTTGTGACAGGAAGGTATTTGATCATGGAGGAAGTTAATAATAATGAATGTCATGTGGATCTGAGGACAGATCCCTTTCAAGAGGGAGGGAGTGATGGACGGAGGCCCAGGCAAGGCCCAATCATTAGAGATGTACTCAGACACCTTGAAACCAGTTAAGAGTCAGATGCACCTGTGTAGATCAAAATGCTTATTAGTATGAGCTTTGAAGATCTTTTAATAAAATTGTAAAAAAAATAGAATAGGGAAATTTGATTTTTGTAAATAACTCTAGGTGCCTTAGGGCTTGTAAAGGCACCTAGGTTATGGTTTTAGAAGCATTACAAAATTATGCCATGCAACGCCTTCTCATTCGAGGAGAATGAGGCGCTAGGGTTTGAGAGAAGCTTGCTCCACAAGCTAGGTTACCCTAACCCTAGTTTCTCCTACACACTACTTAGGTAGCTTGCAAGGCAAGCAAGGGTTTGGAGAAGCTTGCTCCACAAGCTAGGTTACCCTAATCCTAGCTTCTCCTACACACTACTTAGGTAGCTTACAAGGCAAGCTAGGGTTTCTAACCCTAGCTTCTCTTACACACTACTTTAGCTTGCTAGGGAAGCTATTAGCTCTTCTCTTTTTCTATAAATAAGAAGTTTAGGAACCTCTCTTGTAAGCTTGATTTTGAGTAATGATATGCTGCCAGATTTTCAGCACATTGTCTCAAGTTTCACATTGAGTTTCTTCTCTTAAAAGCTAGGAGCTCTCTCTCTTGAAGGTTGGCACAATCTCCTTCAAGGCTTTCACCATCTACTTCACCATCAACCTCTTTGCATGCTTCCTTCCTTTCATTTCCATGGCTTCCGCATCATGAGAAGTTTCATCCACTTCTTCTATACGGTGCTTCAAGGTTTCATCATGCTCAACTTCCATTGAATCTTGCGCAAGAAGCTAAGGCACCTAGGAGCTCCTCCATCAGATTGGGTCGCCCGAGTCTCCTTTGTTGTCCGACTCCAGGTCGGTGTTCGACTCCATGTAGGCGTTTCCTCCAAGGTTTCCTCAATCGAATGCCCATCCTACTGAAGGGAGGGAGGCATGTGAGGGATCACAAATGGCCGCCCCCTTTCTTGCTAGAGTACCACCATCTGGTAATAAAGGGTTCGCATATCCTCCTCATGATTTCTCTGCTGATTGTTGATCAGCGCAATCATCTCCTCACGAGCAATGTTGACGATGTTATGCACATTGGCCTTACTTTCCTGAAGTGTCGCTTTCACAGTCTCCACGCTCTTCTGGACGACTCTCTCAACGTGCTTTTAAAGAGCTTCTAGCACTGCTGGATCCATTCTCTGATGCAGGAGGGCTCAAGCAAGGTCCACCACAAGAGCTATGATCATACACCTTGAAGCCAATAAAGAGTTAGAGGCACCTGTGCAAATCAAAATGTTGACTATTCTGAGCTTTGATGATCTTTTGATAAAATTGTAAAAATTAGAATAGGCAGATTTGATTTGTATAAATAACCCTAGGTGCCTTAGGGTTTGTAAAGGCACCTAGGTTAGGGATTTTAGTGGTGCCTAGGACACTTGATATGTGGTGCATTTTCATTGGATGATGAGGCAATGGAGTGGCTTGCTCCACATGCTAGGTTACCCTAACCCTAGCGTGTGGTGCAAGTTAGGGTTTCTAATCCTAGCTTTTCCTACATGTTACTTTGATAGCTTGCTAGGAAAGTTAGGGTTTCTAACCCTAGCTTCTCCTACAAGCTACCTACATAGCTTGCTATGGAAGCTATTAGCTCATCTCTTCTTCTATCATTATAAGAAAAAATGATTTTATCCATTGCTAAAATCCGTAGGTAACAGCAAAAATTCGTGGGTAAATCAGTATTACCCACGGATTATCCACGGACAAAAATTCGTAGGTAAACTGGGCGTAGGTAATTTACCTACGGAAATTGAGTATGTGGGTAATTGAAGCAGTGGGTAATACCCAGCAACTCTAGTTCGTGGGAAATACCCAGCAACTCCAATGTGTGGGAAATACCCACCAACTCCAGTCCGTGGGTAATACCCACCCACTCCAGTCCGTGGATATTACCCACCAACTTCAGTCCGTGGGTAATGCGGATAAATTTGTAGGTGATCCTTCATGCATCAAAATGTTCATTTTAATTGAATTTTATGAAACATTTGAAATATCCAACATATCCAACAATCAAGCATCAGTCAATACACCTAACAAAATATAAAATCCACATGTAATTTCAAATTGAAGCATAACATATATAGTTGAAGTCTCATCATACAAAGTAAGTCAAAGATAACATAATTCTAAAGTAAAGTAAACTTGAAACATAATCCAACATAATCCACAATGTAAATAAACTTGAACCATAATCAAATACTCAAATCCTAAAAATCCTAATAGTCTGCAAAATGTCCAGGTTGTCCATGTTCATTCTGTTGTTTGTTGGGTGGTTGCTCATGCTCATTTTCTTGTTGCCTGGATGATGGTTGTTGTGGCTGCTGTTGTTGAACTTCTTGTTCAATTGCACTTCTTGAATGATGTGGAACTATAGGAAGAACCAAATTAAGCAATGCTTTCATTTATTGACTAAGTATGTCATTGTCTTCCCTAAGTTGTTATATCTCCCGAGTTTGTTCTGAATCATGAGAGGAAGTCGAAGGTTCATGATACGTGAGAGTATTTCCAGATTTAAACTTACGAGCAAGCCCTCCAACCCTATAAATTTGACCTTTCTTTTTGCCACCTACAGCAAGAAGTCAACTTTCAGTGCTTAATTTGTCTTCATCTGCAGGATCTATAAGGGATGATTCAAATTGTGACGTAGAAGATCCAACTTGTGATCTGGCTTAAGTAAATATACTTTCAAATTGTTCCTGTTATTCATATATGATATTAATATTATTCATACAATACATTACTAAAATAAAGAAAAATAACAATAACAAATGTAACTCACAACTATCCTTCTTGATCTTTCATCAACGAATTCTCCATTACTCTTCTGTGTATGAGTCTTCTTAAATACCTCATCAATAAGTGGAGGATGACCCAACACTTTTGCCTATGAACAATATAAATAATATTATGGTTATGCAAGGCAATATAAATAATAAAATAATTTTGTTCCTCAATGTATGTAAAATATTTAAATTTTACAGTAGAGTGGGGTTTGATTGACACTTGTAAAACTATTTTTTTCTTCAAAACAAAGAATTAAGGAGAAAGAAAGAGACACATAAGAAAAGAATATAATATATCACAACCCATTAAAAATGGTAAAGAGTTCACCAAATTTTACTATTAAAGAAAAAATATTAAATACTCATAATTACATAGGATACTAATGGATCCAAAGAAAGGAGGTCATAGACTTTAAATAAGTATCATTATTGAAAATAATCTAAGGATCTGTTGTTAAACATATAATGAATAAAATTTCTTTATATAAACAACTTTATTAAATTTGAATACACTCGTATTAATTAATGATAATAAATACTTTTTAAAGGGCTATAAACTCAAAAACAAAACATCTACAATATGCCACTCTCACTAGGCCAGAAATCAGCTTTGTTGTCAACACAGTCTGTCAATTTATGGCCAAACAAATGGAATCTCATTGGATTGTGGTTAAATGAATTCTAAGGTATCTTAAAGTACTTTGTCTCATGGACTACATCTTCGGTCTACATCTCTAGCATGGCACTTAAAGCCTTTTGTTATGCTGATTACTTCAGGAGCAATCATCTATCTTGGTTCCAATTTAATATCTTAACTGTCCCATAGGTAGAAAGTTACTGCTCGCTCCAGTACTAAGGTTGAGTACAAAAGCTTTACTCAAACTTCTACAGAACTAACATAGATTTCTGCTTTTGCCACTAGTTCGAAAGTTCCATTCACTATTTCAACTTTTCGTTGTTAGAATCAAAGTGTTGTGTCTATTGGTCATAATGTGGTGTTCCACAACCACACTAAACATATTGAGATTGATATTTTCTTTGTGCGAGAAAGGATTGTGGCCTAACAGCTTTCTATCTATCACGTTCTAGCCCTAGATCAGTGGGTAGATGTGCTGTCCAATCCACTTTCTTCTACCTATTTTGTTTTCCTTAAAGGCATGCTCAATGTGAAGTGTTTTTCTTCTGAAAAATCTTCCCCTTGAGTTTGTCGGGTGTCTGTAAATTAGTTGGAGCTGTTATTGCTAACAACTCTCTCTTGTATCAATTGAATAAAGCTGTTAGTCACGACTAACAACTATCTCCTCTGATGGAGCTTAGCTATAGATACTCCAGAACCTATTTCATTTTATGAGTTTACAACATGTATACAATTTAGTTTGTTAGCAAACTTTTTCTCATACAGCTTCTTTTACAAGGAAAAACCAAATTAATTTGGGAAGAAGAACACAACCAAGACCATAATTATTTATTATTACATTTTCTGTCAGTATCCTACAAGACCATAAAAAACAAAATCACTCTTCAACACCTCCACAACATAACATAACTCTTATGCCAAAAATCTTTCAGTATATTCCTGAAAATTCTTATCTTGTGCATAATTCTCTAGTTCAAGTATATAATACAAAAAGAGACTAATCAAAGAAAAGCAATTGATTTTATATCAACCTGAACCCAATTAAGATCCTTGTTATGTTTTCCTAGCAATTTTTTTTTTCTCTATCTAATGGCCCTAACTCAGCTTGAACAAGTAGATGGATGAAACATACAAATTGTTTTGTAAGTAGACACTAAACTGATTTAAGTAATGGACTTGTTGAAACCTAAACATTACACTTGTCCCAAAAAGAAGGAACCACTTGTAGACTTTGTTAGAGTAGCTTCTCATTGGGGCAAATAGTGGTTAAAAATACCAAAACATGCACATCAATCAAAACTTTACTTTCAGAATAATTTTAACACTAATGCAGACAAGTCAGCATAGTTAAAAAAAAGGGATGAACGTGATGCATAAATAATGTGATCCAACATCCACTGAAAAGAACTATAAAACAAAAATAAACTCTTAAAAAGGCCAAGAATCACCATTTATGAGAACTAGGAGCTTGCAAAAAGTGAAGTGTTGTGTCTATTAGCACCAGTGAGTTGCTATGAAGATTTGATGAAGCCAACTATGTGATGAAGTTCAAGACCTTGTGATCATATGTGGATTGCCCGGAGTTTGCATGAAGATTGGAAGAGCTCGGTCTAGAACTTAGGATTGTGTGTTGTGTGTCAAGTTTGAGTTCAAATCAGTGATGCATGCAATCTTAATCAAGGATAAGCTCCATAAGTGTTTTCTGATTTAACAAAGGATTTGAGAAATCATTAAAATCAAAACTTGCGTTTTGAATAACTGTTTTAACTAAATCGAGAAAAACAATCGACGGTTTGACAAAACAATAGATTAAATTTTAAGATAGTTATCTATAAATAGTTGGCGCGTTTTTGAAACAGATACGAAAACAAGAGACAAATCATTCTAAACATTTTCTGATCAAGAGCTCTGAGTTTTCAAGAGAAAAGCACCCTTCTTGTCTAGTGATCAAAATCATTCAAACTCTTTCATCAATAACTGTTTTATGAATACTGTTGGAGCTTTGAATTGACTGCAATTGTTTCATCGCTGATCTGATCATCAGACTAAGCCTTCTTCCTTTTCTTCATTACTTTTGTAATCTTTTGTATAGAAGTGCTTGTATTGTTGTGTGCGACACATATTTTCATTGTATTGAATTCTTTTTTGTTGTGAGTTACCTGGTGTGGTAATTCTATGTGTACAGTGGGTTTTGTACAGTTGTTAACTTGCTAAAGGGTTCAGTAGGGTGTTTTCTATAATATACAGTGGAGTCTGTATAGTTCTGTGATCTGTTGTAGGTTTCAGCAAAGGGTTTGCTGCGATGAGCAGTGTATTCTTGCGGGTTGCAAGTGTTTGAATTGCTGTAAACTGATCTGGTTGATCTTTTATAGCGGAAATCCTTACTGTGGAGTAAGTGACTGGACATAGCCCTTGAGGAAGGGTGAACCAGGATAAATCTCTGTGTGTTCTTACTCTTTCTTGCTCACTTTTTTATAGTTCTTGTTGATTTTCTTGATTTTTCAGAATCTATTAAAACTTGTGAACTAAACTGTTTGCTTAATATTTTGATAATAGTCTAAGTATTTTTGAAAACATATATCTCACTTGAATACAGTTTTCTTTTGTTAATTCTGGAACTGAATTATTTTCTAATTCACTAAGTTTACTGTTCATCAGTTAGTTTTTCCAGAAAAGTTGACTTTTCACAATTATTGGTTAAAAACAGTTTTCATACATTAAACATAGTTTGTATTGTTTGATAAAAGGTTCTTGAATCAGTAACTGATTACAAACTTGGATTTGATCTAATTCTTTGATTTCTTGAATTAATTTTCAAGAACTGGTTTTACTGTACACTGTATTTTTCCAGAACTTGCTTAATAGTCTACTAGTTTTCTAGAATTAAAATTTGTCTTTAGTTTACTGATTCTGTTTGATTGTTATCATTCTGGAATTTGTTTTGAACCTTTGCTGATTGCTTTTCATATCATCTTGAATGGTTTCTTTAAAGATTTTTCATTCCTCACATTGAAAAGTACATTTGCGAAAATTTTTAAAGGTGTTTAATTCACCCCTCCTCTTGAACTTGGCCAAAAGTTATTTTACAGTGACTAAAATTAGATGGGATACATTTGAAATCAGCAAACATTCATTATTGTTATAGTATTAGATACCCAAGAACTAGGAACTTTGGATTGATTTCACAATGCGCACAAATAACAAGATTTTTGTATATTATTTTTCCACAATAGTTAGAAATCACAAGGTTGGAACTTTTGGTGAAGTGGATATGATTTTTATGTGGGTGCAATTGTAATCATTTCCCATTTTTCTTCTTTCTCATGCATGATGAGCTTTCTCTATTCAAAGTGTGGACCCTCAAGAGGAAGTGTTCCACAACAAAGAAACAGACCCACTTTGCTTTCATTAAGAAAGCCAGTGCTTAAATAATAATGAGCAATTGCTCTCAGCCTTGTGGGCCTCCTCCAAATTTTCCAACTGGCACATGTTCATGCGCCTATTCATTGAAAAATAGTGAAATCACCAAATTATACACCCCTCAACTGGTGCAATGTGTTGATCTATTAAGACCAAAAGTTAAAAATAATTATAAAACTCATCAGAAACCGAAAACATATTTAACTTCAATTTATATCTATTTTTCTAGTCAAACATTTTCTAATAAGAAATATTATTAATTGAAAAAAGTGCTACATAATGTAAACGAAATAGAAAACATAGCAAGGAACACCAACCCTTCAATATAATACTAGGATTGTCAAATTGGTGTAGGGTTCAGGGCGGTGCTCTTAATTCTGCAAGGAACATAATTAAGATCAACCTAATAATTATTGCGGTAATTATATATAACTCCTATGATGTAGTCTAGTAAAAGTCTATTAAGTAATTTTTAAAACTTAAGTCAGAACATTGAAAATGTATTCTATTTACCTTCATACTCTTGTATATTACTTAAAAGAGAATTTATTTTATTAACAATCTGTCATTGTTCTATTTTCAACAAATCGCTTTACAATCCCTGAAGAACATGATATAAGGATCATAGAAAACATGTTTTAGTAGTATTTTGATGAGGTGTAGAGGTACCTGTGACAGAGTAATTGTATTCGGGGAAAGCAAAGAGAATGTTATCAGCTGCAACAATCTTCTGGCGAAAAGCTTCAACTGCTGATGGGTAAGTGTCGTCTATCTCAAGATTCGTGTTTAGAAAGGGCAAAAGTGAAATATCAACGTACTCGATCTAAAGTCCCACACTGCCTTCTTTGGTCAGTTCAATCGCTATCAAACTTAACCCAAAATAAATTAAAAATCATAACAAATGAATAAAGTTAGAGTGTGTGTTAGAAACCAACCGGCACGAACACGACCTCTGTTGTAAGACCCTTTTCGAAAGAGACCAACCCTAAGGGACGAAGGAGGAACCACGCCACCACCACAACAACAACAAACTGTCAAGATCCAAACCCGAACAGACCTGAATACGTGGGTCCGAAGAGGTTGGGTTCGGGAATGAACCTTGCGGCGGCACTGGCGCCGGAGGGGCAGTTGTGGGAATTGGCAGTTGTGCTGGTAGATACGACTGTTGGAGGAGATGAAGGGTTGTGGGGATGCAATGATGGGCAATGATTTGGTATGCTTTAGGTTACCATTTGGGGAAGAAATTGGGAGCATGTTGTGGAGAAGATGAGAGGGAACCTGGAAGTGGAAGGATCTTTGGAAGGAATGTTTAAGTGACCTAAAACATTTTTTTATATTTTAATTATTTTTAAATTTTTTATTTTATCTACGTACTAAGTATGTTACCCACTATAGCATATTTTCCCATCATCTAATATTTGTAGGTAATGTTTTTCTTTTCTATTTTCTCTCTCTTTTAGGAGTAATGACATTACCCACGAAATTATCAATAGATAAACTCAATTTACATACAGAAAAAAGTTCGTGGGTAATTATCCGTTGGAAAAATGACTTTTTTCTTGTAGTGTATAATTAAGAGGAATAGGAGCCTTTCTTGTAAGCTTGATTTACGTTAATAAATTGCTGCAAAAATTTCAACTCATTATTAAGTTTCCTATTGAGTTTGTTCTCCAAGAAGCTAGAGACTCACTCTTAAAGGTTAGCCTAACCTCCTTCAAGGCTTTCCTCACCTAGTTCACCATATCAAGAAGCTCCACCGAAGCTTCCTCCATTTCCACCTCCATGGTTCTTCTTCATTCTCCATTGCTTCCGCCAACATTGAGGATCTCCTCCTTTGTTTTGAACAGTGCAAAAGCCTCTTCTTACACCAAATCAAGTGTAGCTTGTGCAAGAAGCTTCGAGAACCTAGGAGCATCTTCATCATTCTCTCTGAACAATGGTCCTGGGAAAAGTTTTACCAGGGTCCCATGGTGGGCGCCAAATGTTCTTACCTGACCCGAGTGGAAGTCGTTCGCGGCGAAGGCGACAGTAATCGAGTTGATGACGTTGAACCGAAGGGGGACCCATCTGCATAAGGCTCTCTGATGCTCAAGTTAGTAAAAGTGTAAAAAGGTGTTTAGAAGTATATGAGTAAGAGAATAGTAAGATAAATGATACTCCCTATAGACCTAGGTCATATTTATAAGACATTGTCACTTAAAACAGTATATTTAGTGATAATGATTTTGGACGTTAGAAATCACCAATTACCATTCTATAGTGTGATTGGTGTTAATTAGGATCAATCAGAGCAAATTGGGATCAATTAGAATAATCTGTTAACCGGTAATTAAGCAAGTAAAACTATATGTCTTACTTCTTTAGAATAATTAACAATAAAAAAAATTAAAATTATTAAAATAACATAACAAATAAGTAAAACTTCATTGAGAGAGACACCAAAATATGTGTAATCAACTCGTACCGAAAGAATAACATGATGTAACTTGTTATTTTATAAAAGGAGGACACATTTAAATTTATAGATGTTATGTTAGATGATGTTATGATAGGTTGGAGAATGTGGATTTCACATTTAGAAAGGTCATATGATAGGTGTTAACCTCTAAGTCTAATTCAATGCACGAGTCTTTCGAAAACAGAGTCAATGTTTATGAAATGTTGAAATGTAACTTAATTTTTAATTATAAATGTTTGAATGTTTATTTTAAGCATGTTTTAAATACTTAGCTTACACTTTGTGTTTTTTTTTTCTTTTATTGTTATATGTAATGATAATGTATTACAGGGAAGCAAAGCAAATGATGTTGCTATAAGGGAGGATATACTCTAAGTTGCTAATGAAGTTATATTAGAGTAGTTATTTGATGTTTATTTAATTACATTTTAAGGATATGTAAACTTTTAAATCCGTATGAATTAAATTTTGAATGACTCTATCGTTTAGTTATGTAATGTTTTATATTAAAACTTTATGTGATTTCTGTATGATGAATTTTATAGGTGTTACAGCTCAAATCTTTCAAATTCAAAAATATAATAACATGACATTTTTAAATATTAAATAAATTTTTCAATTTTAAATATAATATTATAATTCTTTTTTCCTTTAAAATAGTTAGTTTTATATATGTTATTATAAAGTGTATTTAACACAATTAAAACTTTCAACATGTGTTTATTAATTATTCTATTATTAATTCAATGAAAAATATAAACAATTATGTTTTTAAAAATTAAAATTTTTATAATAATACAATTAAATTGACTAGCACAATTAAATAATAAAAATAAAGAAAACTGAGTTTCATAAAAATAATTTTTATGTAGTTAAGTAATTAATATTTTTAATAAAATAAATTAAAATAATAATTATTTAATAATAAATTATTTTATTGTAATTAATAATTAAAATTTAGAATAGAGAGTTTATGTTAAGTAAAAGAATAGAGAAGTAAGTATAAATAAATAGAAGTGAGAAAAAGAGAGATGAATAGATAGATATAAGTTTCCATGAATACTTTGTCTTGGTTCATGAGATTGAGAGCAACAATGGAGATATTGTTCTCCTTCTTGACTACGTACTTAGTAATAAGAGCTAGACCTTAGAGCCTCTCAACCTTATGTAGTTTAAGTTTAAAGTATATACTTTTATGACAAATTTCTCCTTTTTCTTATCATTTTTATAAGTTTATTTTAATATATCTACCGTTAAGATTTCTCATGTAATAATATACATATTCATAACAGTGAATAATCATCAATAAAGGTGATAAAGTAATTTTATTTTTCGAAAGAATTAACGACAAAAGATCCACAAATGTTAGTGTACATAATTTGAAGAAGTCGTGTGCTACTTGTAGCATCTTTCTTTATGTGTTTTGTTAGTTTTTCTTCTATACTATCCACACAAATATTTAAATCAATAAAGTCTTGATTTGGAAGAATTTCATTCTTCATCAATCTTCCCATCCTTTTTTTTAGAAATGTGACCCAAACATTTATTCCACAAGAAATTGAAGCTTTCATTCACTGAATTAGTTGGATGCTAACATTATGATGCATATTATAAGTTTTTCAGTGTATAAATCATCCAACTTCAATTTAAGTAAACCATCACAAAGAACACTAGTACCAATGAGATGACTGTGTTTAAACAAATTGAAACATTCATTATCAAAATTAAAAAGAATATCTAGTAACATTAAGTTTAGACAATAAAACTAAATTCTTAGATAAATAAGCTACATAAAAAGTTCAAATAAATTTGACTGATGCTCACTTTATTTCCCATGAAGACAAAGTTTTTATTTAGTCTTATGGTGTAGATTGTAAGAAATCCCTACATCATATTAGAAACATGAGTTGTATGTCTATAATAAATTCACCATGTACTACAGAAATTTTAGTTAACTTTGACTAAAAACATACATCAACATTAAGCTTACTCTTCTTTGGAATCAAACCTTACATTTTGGACAATGTTTTTGGAAATGTTCAGCAATTTTATAAAAATGACAATTATGACTGTAGATGCTTTCTTCTATATTTTCACATATGTTTGATTAATCTTTAACAACTATTTGCCCTTGTCATGTTACTTCACATGTTTCTTCCTAGTTCCTTGAATTCTTTAATAACTTACATAATAGATTGAGTTACTTCTTTCACTGTTAGGTCTCGTTTCTTTTTGAACCAACACAATATACAATTGATGCACATTTCATTTATTATTCATGATATTCTAAATAATTTGAAATGGGATATAATCAAATGATAACGATTTTAGAATAAATTATACAAGAAAGTTTTCATTCAGAGTCATTCAGAGGTATTTAGTTTTGTTGCAAGTCATTCCAGAGATCTTTAGTCTTATTGTAATGTTTATCATTTCAACAACATGCTCATACATAAGATGTGACCCATTAAACTTTATAGTAGTCAATGTACTTACTAATATCCTAGTAAGACACTGGATTGTTTAGGAGTGTTATCCTACCGACCTCATAAATTTTTTCAGCACTCTCATTTTTGAAAAATACTTTAGACGTCTGATTCCAATTAAAGAAATTAGATTCATTAAAAATTAGCACACACAATTAAAATATATTGATGTTTTCCTTTAAATAATACATTAATATACAATTATAAAACAAATGGTACATGTAAACTTGCTACAAT
>Ga0209700_101851_pt1 | contig 43840 bp, 19 predicted proteins | sample SiratroredBW_FD_187528 | JGI IMG/M metagenome (GOLD analysis project Ga0209700, IMG submission 187528) | Root nodule microbial communities of legume samples collected from California, USA - Siratro red BW (SPAdes) (version 2) | ecosystem: Host-associated > Plants > Roots > Nodule | place: USA... | reverse complement strand
ACTTTCCATCCGGTGACCATGCAATACAAAGTACCCAGTTCTTGTGTCCTGCATAAAATGTAAACAGCTATGATGCTATATATGACTCATTAAAATTGCCAAAACATTATGAAACTATAGAAATTGATATTAATTTAAGGAAGGATAAATAATAGCTCCTTATAACAGAGATAGACCACTCTAACTTTCCCAATACTATAATTTCCTGCCTTCACAGTCCCTATCCTTCTCTTATTTTCTCATTCCTTTGCAACAACCCCAACCCTCCCACTATTCCTTGCCAGCATAGCATTCCATTATGATCCAGATTTAGTAGCATGAACATTCCTCTTATTCCCCTTTTTTTCTCCTTATCCATATGTATTGATTATCTACTTCTCATCAGCTTCCTTGTAGTATAAATGACAGACTTAGCCTACTCAAACTAATGTTTTCTACCAATGCAATCATGAGCATAACCAATGTCCAACAATTCTATTGAATAATGATCATATTTTTTTGTGTAGCTTTTATAAGGCTGTTTCTGTTATATCTAGTATGTCATAGGCAGTAACACTGTTTTTCAATCTAAACCTTCTACTTGGTATCAAGGCATGTTTTTTGATAAATACAATGCCCTCTACTTCTCTTGACATTAAATCTCACACTCCATTATTTTTCCAAGTGAACAACTATTCCACCTTACCCCTTAGGTCTTTGGTTGTCATGTTTTGTTCATCATCGTAAGTCATCTGCTAGAGCTATTAAATATGTTTTCTTGGGATATTCTCATCTTCAAAAAGGCTACAAATGTTACTCCCGACAGGCAAGAAGGCATTTCATGTTTATTGACGTTACTTTTTTTTAAAAGACTCACAATAAGTAGTCTCCCTAGAACAAGTGTTACTTGTTCCTTCTGTTCAATTTCTGTTACATACTCCAAAAGAAAATCAACCTCATTCTTCTACAAATCTCACACTCCTTTTAGCATTTAGTTAAATTTATAATTTTTATTCTTGTACTGAGAAAAGGATAACTAAACATCAATCAACTGTTTCCTGACATAATTAGCAGATACCAAGACATTTTAAAATGTCAAACCTGTGCAAGTGTACAATGGTGTCTGAGTGCTCAAGTCCCAAAATCGAACACTGGTATCACCAGAACCACTTGCTAGTTGTCGTCCATCAGGGCTGAAGGCAACACTAAGTACAGCTTCAGCATGACCTAAAAACACAAACAAACCCAACAACATGAATTCCAGAGAATATGACAATAACACAAACTTGCATTACAATCTTCAACATCCAAACCACACTGCTGTCTCTCACGATTTAGCAAATACTATACAACATTGTGCAACTATGAATAGAAAAAACACAATATGTCTTACATACCAGAAATAGTTGCTGAACAACGATTCACAGGACGAATCCGGAAAATTGCTTGTGGTTGACAAACTATAGGCAAAGCCTTCTCTACCGAGACTGGAATAATGTTAAAGTAACATTGCAAAGGAAAAGAAAAACATCAATACAAAGTGTGTATTTCATTGGATCAATTCTTTAGAAAAATAAGGATTTTTTTTTTTTTTCAAAATATGTGTTAAAAGCAACTAAATAAGTGAAAAGATGCAACAAATTAAGAAAGAAAGAAAAACTAATTTATTGTAAACAAACACGACTAACCCTTGTTTTTCTGCAAGTATGTTTCAAGTGGCACAAGGAGCTCCTCGTCTGATATATAGAAAGAATACGGCAACTTCTCCTCCTAAAATGAAAGCATAGATAATCACTCAATATTATAAATAATAAAAAATGTAAAATAGAATTTAAGAAGGAAAAAGGGGCTTGGTTACATTGTTTAAAAGCTTATTAACAATCTGATTGAGGTGCTGAGGGCCAGCATTCTGAGGTAGGTACATAGGAGAGCCCAAAGGAGTTCCATCTGGGTCTGTCAAAAGGCACATCACGTTGTTAATTATCTCCCTCTTCTCCACCATAGTCTCTGTCTCTACCTCCATTTTTCAATTAGGGATTTTCCTTTTCTTCTTAGGCTGAGATTCTCTTGTCAATGGTGCTTCTTACTCTTCCACTTGGGTTCTATTCGGTTCTATCTTCGTTCCAGTCCTGAAACTAATAAAAGTAGTGAAATAAAGTCACACTGGCACAAACCCTAAATTACACAGCCCAGGATCCATAATACACATACCTATCACACATAGGCACACACCCACTTCCCATATTTATGTTTTGCTTCTTTGTTAAACTATCACCATTTTAAATTTTAGTACATAAGCGAGAAAACTAATTTATTCCTTTTACACATTCCAAAACGAAATCACCTGATCGTCTTTATTAATTTAACTGTAAATTAATGCTTAACTATAAAATATTTGGAATGTAAAATTGTCATGACTAGGATCTTCCACATGACACTCACAGACCTTTCTAATTCATAAAACCACCCACTTCCCTTCAAAGCTAAAATAGCATAAAAGAATAACTCTAGCATTCCTCTTCACACACACATATACATATGCCCTAATAATACTGAACTATGACCCCAAAAACAACAAAAAAGAACATGCAGTGAAAAGATAAATGAGATAAACATGACGATAGAGCAAGCAGTACACTTTGAAAACAATTCATGGCAGAACCCTTGAGAATTTGAGGGCACATACTATATCTTTGCCTCTACAACATACAACAACTTTTGGGGTTTAATTTTGTGAAAGAACTCTTATAGTTGTGCCTCTGTAACAGAACAACGTTTGTTATATTGCAACGAGTGTGTGTCACGTGATTAAACAAATAAAAAGTGAGGTGAACGTTTGCTTAGAAATATGAGGGAGCGTTAGTTTCATCTGAGGAAAATACCTTAGAAGAAGAGTGCAGTAATTTTCCCAGAGGAATTGCAACTAACGAACCTCTATAACAATGGCAGTTTATCACAACGAAGCTACGCCGACACAGTGAAGGCAAGTATACAGTTCCGCGGCGGCGGAGGCGGCGGCGGAGGCGGCGGAGACGGCAGAGACGGCGGCCGAGTGAAAGTGAAGGCACTATCTCTGAGTTTGAAGAATTTGTTTAGGTTTCTCTGTGGAATAATATTAACGGCAAAATAACGGAATATTCGTTATGGTTTTTTATACTGTGTTTATATCTTGTTTTAATATTTCTAAAATATATATTTCTATTTTAATCTTTATAATAATTGGTTTGTTTTAAATCGGTGTCTTTAAGAAAATATCTTTTTTATGGAACCTATTTAAAAAAACATTTGTTAAAAACTAAAATAAAGTATGGATAAATATATTTTGTTTTCACAAAATGATTGGTGTTTAATTCTCGTTTTTCTTATGTAATATTTAATTCAATGATTTTGAAACACCCCAAAAATACTAAAAACTTTAAAGATTAAAAAAAGTAAATATTTTATATTTTATAAGAATGAAAAATATATTTTACTCGTATATTATTTACGTATTATAACATTAAAAATAGTAAAATTAAATAATAAAATATTAAAAAAATTACACGACCGTATGTTAAATAAAAGATTTATATAAAATAAATAAATTCAACTATTTGAAGATTTAAAATAGATTTAAAATATCATTTTTATTTTAAAAAGGAAATATTACTAGCTTAATCTCTAATATTTAATTTTTAAAAAAATAAAACATATTTATTTACCACAATATCAATACAAGTTTTATCTATTATTATAGTGTGTTCGATAGGATAATTATCTCTTAAGAAGCTTTGTGATAAATTATTTTGTTTTGGTAAGAATTATTTAAAAAAACTAAAATTCTAAAATTTTATTAAAATAATTGGATTTTTTTTAAATTAAATAATTTCAAATTTTACTTAAAAGAAATTAAATTCTTTTTATTTTTAATTTATATTTTGGTTTTAGTTTTTTCTTTATTCGATTTTGTTAAAATTGTTATTTTTTTATGTATGACGACCATGTTTTCTTTATTAATATTAATAGAAATTATTTTTGTAACAATAAAAAAAATTTAGTTTTTGTCATTCAACTCTTATAAATATAATTTCAAACCATAAAATATTTAATATATAAAAAAAGAGAAAAGAAGAAGAAATAATTTATTTTTTTTAGCTTGAGCAAGAATCATCTTGCTTGAACGGTCCAAAGAGCACTCCAAATCCAGTGTTATTTTCGCTTGAGCGAAATCCTTTTCTGCTTGAATGAAAAGCTTATCGCTTGAGCGAAAATCCACCCGAAAGCACTCCTTTTTTTTAAAGAGCTCGCTCATATGAGTTGTACCTTGCCCAGGCGAGACTTGCAGAGTGAATATTTTTCGTATACTTCGCTTGAGCGAGATTCCCTCGCTTAAGCAAAAACATCAAAAATGGTTTTTCAAAACAACTAACTTTTATCTACTACCAAGTATTAACATATGCATTCAAAGTTCAAAGTACAACATAAAGTATCCAAATACATCAAACTTATGTACAACTATTTACATCACAACAAATAGATCATCATAAGGTCCTAAAGTCTTTAAATACATCAAACATATATATAAGTGTATAAAAAATAAAAAAATGACCAACCTAAGGCCATATACTCCTTAAGGTGTTTCAAAACCTGCATTTGCACCTGTTCGTGTACATAGTACAGTCATCGCAGAACACAATAAGACAAGCAATGATAAGCTAGTGAAATAATGTTTTCAACTTGTAAGAGTAAAAAGAATTGAAGTGGTTAGATTTAAAAATTTAAATATCAATTCTCAAGTCAAATACAAATAAGTCTAACATTCAATCACAATCTTTCATACTCTATTTCAAATCCATTAACTTCACAATTATCCATTTGCAATCATTGTATCTTGATTTCTTTTCAATTCCCAGTACTATGATCTTGTTTCAATCAAAATGATTGCCTGTAGACTCATCATTCAGTCATAACAATAATCATATCATCTCAACCATTCTAAAGCTTATAGGTGCATATGTAACCATGGTACCTTGATTTCATTTCAACCTGAGTACATTAGTTTCATTTCAACCCAAATGATTGCATATGAGCCTTGTCAACACCCAATTTAATTTGGGTAATTTTAAAATTAAAATTAAAAAAATTAATCAAAAGAAAAATAAAAATAAAAATATACTTGATTAGTTTAGGTTGTTTATAAACAAAAATAATTATTAAAAAAACGAAAATATATAATAATAAAAAAAGAAAGAAATGAAAAATAAAACAAATAAACAAAAAGGAAAGAAAGCGAAAATAATAAAAACATACAAAACATAAAAAATAAAAAATAAATATATATATATAAGAAAAATTCAACGTAGCTTCCCACTCAATCTCAATTTCCCACAAAATAATAAAAAATAAGATAATAAAAAAATCAGTCAATTTTAAAACTGCTTTGAACCACTCACGTTCTCCACTTCACAATAATAAAAAAATAAAATATAAATAACAATAATAAATAAAATAATAAAATGTGACCATTTTCAAACTGATTCATCTCACGTTCATCTTTAATAATAGATAAAAATAAAACAAATAAAAAAAAGAGAAGAATAAGTCAATTTTTCAAAACTGCTCTGAACTACTTTCACTTTACAATAAAAATAATAAGTAATAAAAGGAGTCGTTCACTTCTGGGTGGGAATAAGGGGAACTCTCACTAAAATAGACTCACTCATCACTTGGAAAATAGCACAACATGGTTTGTAGTTCATTAAAAATCACTCTCATTAAAAATTATTTTGTAGCAGACTGGATTTTCTATCCAATCCTATGTCTGGAAAATACTACTTTTTAAGATAATTGTTGTGTGGGTGGTGGCTTGTAGGGAGAAAATCTAGTTAAAGGGTGTATATCGGGCTAGGATATTTAGTATAGTGTGTCCTTGAGGGAGAACTAGGAGAGGAGTGGGCAAAGGTGTGGGTGTGTTTGTAGGTGTGTTCGGTTGGAGCAGTTGCAGGCAATGATAGCTGGAATGTGGGGGGTTGAAAGACTACATATTCCAAGTACAGAATGGTGCAGATCAAATCAGAATTTATTTAAGGACAACTCGACCTTGAGGGGATGGCCATGAAGCTCGACCATTTGATGATTAGCTATGGAGTTCAACCTTTTGGAGATCGGGCTCGAGGAGTTCGGCTATAGAGCTCGACTATCTGGAGATCAGTCTTGGGAGGTCGGTCATGGAGCTCAACCTCGGGAGGTTGGCCTTCTGAAGCTTGGCTTCGGGTGTTCGGCTATAGAGCTCGGTCATTTGGAGATCGGTTATGGAGTTCAGCCTTCTGGAGATCGGCTATTGAATCATAGAATCAACAAATTCATTCCAAAACATATTTGATCAAGAATCCCAATAACAAAAAAAATAGTGAAACAATTAATTGAATTCCAAAAAGAAATAAACTAAAAATTATGCAGAAATAGAAAATTAAGCAGAATTAATTCACAAAACAGGATTAAGATAAAGAGAAAGCAAGAACACCAATATTTATACTACTTCACTCTTTCTCAAGAGTTACATCTAGTCTTTTTGCTAACAAGCAAAGAAATTCCACCAAAGAACACAATTGTTCACCCAATACAATAAAAGAACAATCTTGCACTTCGAAAGAACACACCGACACAACGCATAACCCTATTGCAGCCTTACAAGATCACACTAGCACAATGTAGAACCATACTACACTCCTATTAGATCACATTATACAATGTAAAACCCTACTTCACCCCTACAAGAGTAAACCATATACACTTGTAGTCCCAAAACACCTTCAATAAGTTGAAGAAATGAATACAAAACAGAACACTACAATTACAACATAAAACTAGTAGAGAATAATGAAATGTAGTGACTTTCCAAAATGCTCAACAAGTATAAACCAGTACAATACAAACACTATCAAGGATGAGCTCCAATAACCACTTTCCTAGTTCTTCTTGAATCGAAAACACTTTTGAAATCTCATTTTTTCTCACTTGTTTCTATTCTCAAAATTTGCTAATTTGTCTCACTATTTTTCTGTGTTTCAAAAAGTTTTTTTCGAAAGCTCTTTATATAAAATTTCAAAACAGTTTTAAGTTTGTTATAGTGTTATAAAAACAATCTATTGAAAATAGATATAAATCAATTGATTTCTTGTTGATAGAAATTTTCAGCTTCCTATTTGTTTAAGACAATATGTTAAAAACTTTATTGAAACATTTTGACTTAAACAACTTTAGTCCATTTTCAGTTTTATATTTTGAAAAGATTAAGGACTTTTAGAGCTCATTCCAAAGATATATGATGCATGCACATGATTTAGACAACACACACATTAAAGTTAAGACAACTTCAAGTCTCCTTTGTTTTTGGCTTGAGTTGGCTTCATCAAATATATAGACAACAACAATATTAACAACATGCGGACTTGGTTCACCCACGCGTCAAAGTTATAATGGATCGAGTAGGCTTTGGATAGCTCTTAACTTTCATTGATATCGTCATAAATCACCACCTCGTTACAATATTAGTGGAGATCGGAGACACACACTTTCCATCTTTCGATTGGAGAAACTACAATCATGTTAGTGGATATCGCCTTGCAATTGGGTATTCCAATTGATGGTGAAGCTATTACTAGATTCACGAGTGGTGATTTGGTGTCTTCTTGCCAACACCTCGTCGGTGCCACACCTCATAAAAATGTGGTTTTAGGAAACATAGCCAAGTTGTCCTAGTTAAACAACACTTTCCAAGAACTTCCAAAAGATGCAACAAATGATGTGGCAGCTTAATATGCACGAGCACACATTCTATCACTAATTGAAAGTTTGTTGATGCCAGACACATCAGCTAGTAAAGTGCACTTAATGTATTTGTTGTTATTGGCTGATTTAAACAATGCCTCAAATTTTAGTTGGGGTTCAATTGTCTTGACATCTCTTTACCGTACACTCACAAAGTTGACTATAACCAAGACAACATTGGTAGATGTATGCTTCTGCTTCAGTGTTGGGCTTGGGACCAAATTAAATGCTTATCTCCATCGTTTTTACCCTTATCAGCACTAGAAATAGATGTTGGGCTTGGTTGCCCATGTTAATGAGTTTCCAGCAAGTATACTGGGTCTACAAGTAATATAATGAGTAAGAGAGTATCGTATCCTCAGGGAACAGAAATTGTAGATTGACTCAATATCAATTGTATTATGAACAAAAATTTAACAACAATGATTTGTTTTGGTAACTGAATATAAAAAGTAACTTGAAACGCAACTAGTAATCAAGAGGAAAAATCAATAATAATAACAACCTTGGGATTGAATAATAATATTCTCCATTCTCATATACTCTTAACTGAATTCAATATTTTCTTTTCCAATTATCAATCTGCGCAAATAAAAGCCTTTTCAACCTGATTTCTCTAGCATTGAATTTCATAAACTAAATTTTCTAACTTCTATGTCTAGTTATTAAAATAATTTAATTAACATTAAGATCAGTTGCTATATGCAATTATTACTCTATAATTCATTCCTGAACTTATAAATGTAATGTATTAACGTTTGGTTCTAATTCCAAAAAGTGTTTTTCAGTCACAAAGAGAAATTTAAAGTATGACAATTTAATATAAAATGTTAAACAAAGATAAATTGAATAAAACAATATCAAATAAATATCAAGAGTACATTTGAAGTGGAGAAATTACATTCAATCCCAAGAAGAAGAAAATTAGCTACTCATGATAGCCATGAAAATACAAAAGAATAGGAAAAGAAAGATCTTGATCACAACGGCTAGGAGAGCGTTCCCACAAGTGAGAGATGATAGGTGATGGATGATCCTTTTCGTTACCCTATCCCTCCTTTTATAATGTTCGCCATTTGAGTTGGTTACTTTTAGCCGTTATCTCATGATTTGCAGTCTAACTGCTGCCTTTGAAATTAGTAACAGCTTTAAGTGAATTTTAGCCCAGGCTATCTCCCTTGCTCCAGCAAAAAGTCACTTACGCCCCTTTTCCTTTAATTTTGCACCCATTCTCTTTCTTCTTTTAGTTTGAACTAATTTTCTACAAAATCCGCTCTTTGCAACATAAAACTAATTAAAAAATGAAATATCTAACAAACCTCAAATTAAAACCAAATTAGTCAAATAAAATCTCAAACTAAAACAGAATTGAAACAAAATCAACCAAATCTTCCTAAATCTAACCTATAATTAACAGCTATCAGCCCACTAGCTAAAAAGGTAACACTAATCGTACACAATGAATTTTGCCACAGCCCTATTTTAATTATGAGCAATGTTTCCTACCTAATAACACTTATGTTTTCTTTTTGAAAGGTGGTCATGTGCAGCGTTGCACAGACAACACCCACCTAGCAATATAATGGCTTTAATCAGGCGAACCCTCGACAACATACAACCAAAAGAGGTTATCATTTTACGTCAAACTTTTACATTTAATATTATTCCAAATTCTTCACTAATTCACCTTTTTTTTTTGTAGTTCCTTTACACTTCATACAATAAGGCCGATGTCGCTCCCCTGATTGTTGGCAAGGTGTCTCTTGTTAGTCGTGTAGTAGTGCCACTCATATGCTTCACCACCGTTGAATTTCAGTAGATTGAGCGGGCCATGCAGTAATTTGAGTTTCGCCAACTCATTTTAGTTGACTCATTAAATCTAGATCAGCTTCACAAACAAGATATGAGGAAGAGAATAGACTGATATTAGCCCATTAAATTTGGATAGCAATGTGGAGTGATTGCTACAATAAACTCATTAAAGGAGTTCAGTTTACTAGCAATGGTCATCTGCGTGACAACACGAGATACATGTAGTGATGCATTGACCACATTATTTGCTACCTTTCGCCTCCACAAGATGTAGGTGATGACGATGTAAGTTCACACAACTATATATTTTCATCATGTATTTTCACTTGTATAGTTTTTTTTTCCTTACAGTATGGCACATCACAAGATATTAAGCCTCAGCCTCCACATCAAGATGTTCGGCCTTCATCTTTCCATCCACACTTTCATGACCAGTCATTTGGTTAATCAAGTCACTTGAGTCTTCCTCCACCTCCACCAACCACATTCATGGATCATCATTCTCAAATGTCATTTCAATCTTTTATGAACCAAATTCCATCTACATACAACATGTTCTCCTCTTAAATATCTAGTTTTTCATCACCTTCACCAAATATGTTCACAACCTTATCATTCACCCTACCATTTGTGTTCCATCTATCGTCATCCACACATTATTATCGGCCCACAGTGTCCACACTCCAACTAGATATTCAACAACACAACGATGACGATGTTGACGATGATCTAATACCACCCCATCGCACTAAAGAAGACTTAAAAGACAAAGAAGAAGATCTCCTTAGGGCACGTCCTCACTCAAATAAATTATTTCATATTATAATCATAATAATGAACTTCTATGTTATTCTATTTACCATTTACATAATTTTTTTTCTTTTATTTTTATATTTATTTACTTTTTAAATACAATTATAAGCACTCAAAATAGTTAAATTTTACGCAACTTAACACAAAAATCAATACGAACATTTTCTCATCATATTTACTAAACTATAAATTCGAATATAATATTACTCTCAAAATTGTCTTACTCAAATTATATTTAAATCATACTAACAACTTTTTACTTACTACCAATTAATTTTAAATTTGTATAAACACTACAAAAAAAAAACAAAAATTACTGACGAAACAAATCCATCGAAAATACCCAAAATCTATCGGTAAATTGATTGTAAGTAAATTTACCGACGGATTTATGAGTCCATCGGTAATTACCGACGAATTTTCGATGAATTTATGATCCATCGGTAATTACCGACGAATTTAGGGTAAATCCGTCTGTAAATCCATCAGTAATTATCGACAGACTCAGAAATCCGTCGATAAAATCGTCGATTATGATATTTTACCAACAAATAAAGTTTCATCAATAAAATTCCGTCTGTAATTTAACTTTTTCTTATAGTGAAAAACTTCTTATATACACTAACTATCCAATATTATAAAAAAAACATTAACAATCATTCAAATTTTTATATTTTGTTACGTTTGAGACAAATTTTACAACAATTATGTAAAACAATTATATTATATGATTCAAAATTTTCAAAGTATTTACAAAAAAAAAATTATAAATAGTTTTCACAAATACAATTACACTTTCAACATGTCAAACTCTAATCATCACTTCCATTACATTAACTTTCATAAATCCTATTCACAATGCATTAACTTCAATTATAATTTTACTAACTTTACATTCATTTTGCAACCAAAACAATTTCAACTTCACATTCTCTAATGAATTATCCAACGAAAACATTAGAAAAGGCAGGGAAAATATAAAACCACTAAAATCATGCCCCACCAAAACATTTTTAGTACAATTACATTATAAATGAAATCGTCCTTGATACATACGATTTCTACTACGTTGAAATCGTGCTAAGACCACACGATTTTAATTAACAATGCCTAACGACACACTTTTAATATTACAATAACAACACTAAAATCGTGCTAAGACCACACGATTCTAATTAACATTGTTTAACCCCACAACAAAATTAAGTGAAATTGTGTCTACCCTACACGATTTCACCTTAAACATTAAAATCATGTTATCTTGACACAATTTCATTATCAGTTAATTGAAATCGTGCATTAGGAACATAATTTCTATATAATGAAATATTGTCACCTATATACGATTTATCTATCATAGAAATAAAAAAAAGTACACATTATTAAAATATCCTACCAAAATTACACTAGATTGAAATTTTTTCCACAACATAACTAATAATAATAGGTGGAGATGTAACAAGAAAAATAACACAATAATAGAACGATGATAACTCATGTCATTAGTCTAATTAACAAACTCAATGAGATTTGACAGAGAAGAAGTTGATTGACAAATTTAGGAAAATAGATCTTATTAAAGAAAAAGTGAAAGGCAACTAATAAATAGATCTTATTAAAGAAAAAGTGAAAGACAACCAATATATTAGGAGAATAGGTCTTATTAAAAAATGAAAAAAAAGTCAAAGTCAACCAATATAGTAGGGGAATATGTCTTATTAAAGAAAAAGTAAAAGTCAATTAATATACGAACGAGAATGATGTATGCTTAAAGATGAATATGTAGTTTATACTCAAGAGTAGGCTAGGAGTTGTTAAAAGTTTGGAAAAAATAGTATTTTATTTTTTTAGGTACGTAAATGTACCTTCTCATTATGATTATTTAATAATTTATAATATATTATATGTAAATATTAGTATAAACTTTGGCTACATCTATGGTTTTGTTCAAACTTACAATTATGACATGTACATTAACAAACTTTTATTTATTAAATAATATAATTATAAAGAATTTATCGATTTAATTGAGTCAGTATAATTTAAATTAAATTGATTATTTTTAACCAAAATTTTAGTTGAAATGACAATTTTGATTGAAGAGTATAAAATTATCTTGCATTATCGTATATAATTCTTTCTCTCTTCGTTTGTACCGTACCCTGCAAAAGTAAATAGGTTTAGTGATTATTTTCAAAATTTTAATAACTAAATGCTTATTGCAATTTTAATTTTTATATTTGATATAACATATGAATTTTTCATATGAAAGGGTCATTCATGCTAATTTTTAAGTGTATTTCCACAAATTGTTAGATCTAATAATGTTTTTTAATTTAAAAAAATTAACTAGTGAAGTTATTCAAATACAAAAACGTGGAACTTACTTAACAAAGTATTGTACATGGATGGGTAATTAAGCATTTATGTAGTTAGAAATATATAACGTGTCATGTCTCTATAGGCCATCCTATGTTGTTACAAGTTTTTTATAAATCATCTTACAAGTTTGAGGAATATATAAATGATACCTTTCAAGAATCTATTGTTTATATCATGTATAAATAATTCATGTTGTATTCTTCAACTGAAAGTGAATATCTTTAAGTTAAAAATAATGTAAGGTTTTGATATCTACAACTTGAAATACAAATCATAAGTTATTGGAAAGATTTACTTACAAATATCAGAAGTTGTTATTGAAACTGTTAAATTATCTTTATTTTTTTAATTATCTGACCATGATACAGATAACACATAATTAAATTATTTTGAATGTTTTACATATGCTTATTGGTTATTTTTTATTTTATTTGAAATATTCATTAAATTCAATGTCTATTTGAAAGTTTTTCAAATGCTTATACTTTGAATATATATATATATATATATATATATATATATATATATATATATATATATATATATATATATATATATATATAAATAGATATAAATAGATATAAATAGATATAGATTTGTTTAAAGAATTTGTTATCACGACTTTCATATAAGTGACAAAAGAAAAAGATTTGAAGTTTCCTAAAACAAGGAAAAATTCAAGTACAAGGCAAACGTATAAAGTTAGTAATATTATCTTCTTGCGTGAAGATAACTACTAAAAACAAAGTCTAAGTTGTTAAATTCGACTATTTAAACATAATTTTTTTTAAGGATAAATTGAACAAATGTTGTATATACTGATTTTTGAGTGAAGATTAGTTCATAATTGTTTTTATATGTCTTTTTGAGATATTGTAAAATAGTTAATAAACCTTATTCATAGTCAATAATTGTGTTCAAGTTAAATTTGAAGAAACTTGTATGATAGGAAACTTGAAGATATTATTTGAAGGGACAAGATTAAACTTATTAGTTGAATTATAATAGTTTGTTAGATGAGACGTGTAACTTTTAAAATTATAGTAAAACTTCGTAAGTTTGTAAGAATATGACATAAAGTAAAAATATACCATTAAAAAATAAGACAACAGGAGATAATACTATACCGAAATGAATCGTTCAAATCAAAGCTTCTTAATATAAATACATATAATTTACATATATTTATAAAATGAAAATTTATAAAAAAACATGTTTTAAAATGTAAAATAATATAAGGAATTAAGTAGATAATAACTATTAAAATAAATATGAGAATAATGAAAATTAAATCATTATAGTAATAACTTAAGAACAAAATATAATAATGTATGTAATTGCTACAAAGGAGAATATGGAAAGAAATAAAACATTTATTTTTTTAATTAAGTTTTGATTTATTAACTTTTAATTAAATAATTTATTATATCTATATACTCTTTGACCTACACAAAGATTTGGGACCAAATAAAATAATTCATCACAAAAATAATAATAATAATAAAAGGATAAACTATATAATAAGTGAATGATATTAAGTGTAAAATTAATATAAAAAGTGTATTAGAAACTACTCAAAGAATATATAAAGTTTAATTTTAAAGTGATTAGGCTGTATCTTTTAGTGTAATTTTAGATTATTTTTTAGCGTTGAAAATTCATACTTTATTTTAGTTGGTGTAAAAGTGAGTTTGGTTAAAAAAAATTGGTTGTTTTGTTTGTGAATCTAGATTGAAAATTTTTGCAAAATTTGTTATTTTACTCAATTTATTTAAAGGAAACAACACTGGAGTCATTTCCCAATGCATCTTGCCTAGTAATAGTGATTTATATCTTGCCTATTAAATGGTAATTTATTGATGAGAATTCATCAAGTCAATTTGAATTTTAGAGGAATGAATTAATCTCTCATATAAATTGGCTGATTTAATAAATTGTTATGTTTTATATACTTAAAAGTATATATATATATATATATATATATATATATATATATATATATATATATATATATATATATATATATATATAAAACACTGATCTATGTGTTAATGTGAAATTTGGGGAATGAATAAAAATGAAGATGTCATTTAAGTTATGAGTCACACATTTAGAATGAATTCATTATTTAAAAAAAATATCATTATTTTATGGATGATCTAAATCATATATAAACACATAAATGATGAAAAAGTCATGAGAGTTTTGCACAATTTTTTACATATTATTGATTGCAGAGTTATATCATATACAAAAGAGGATTGAAACAAGTGCCATTAAAATAGTTAAAGAAGAATAAATTGCATCACTTTAAAATATAATCTTGTTTGTTTTATGAATAAAATTGTTTATTTTAATGCGAAGCAATAAAAATTAAAGAACATAATAATGCTATGCTAATATAAATTATAAAAACATTTTATGAACATTTTTTTTGCAATATTAGTTCAAATCTCAACAAAAATCTAAAACTGTTATGAATAGTTACCAAAATCTAAAACTGTTATGAATAGTTACGGTTCATATTTAATGTATTTATATTAATTTATATTTTTTGACAATATACATTTTTTTTAAAAGAATAATACGCACTAAAATTACATTTTTATATTTACCAGATAAAAGTGGGTCAATAATTTTACTTTTAAATGCTTTAACTAAACAGTGAAGTTATAAAAAAAATGTAAATTTAAAAATTTTAATGTGTTTAACTGATTATATTTTTAATGTATTTTAGTACAATTAAATATATAAAAAAGAGTTATAAAAAGCAAATTTGAAATTCTGATATTAATTATATAAGTTTTTTTAAAAAAAAAACAGAAAACCAAACACTACACATTAGATTGCAAAATTAACTGCAGATTAAATTGAATAAATTATTAGCTTTAGAGTATTAAGATTAAAATGTGTGATACTTTTTGTAATTTTTTTTTTGAGAAAGAAGACTTGTACTATAATTTGTAAAAGTTAAAGAATTAAAAAGTCATGTCTATTTAATTTTAGACATGTCATTACAGTTTTAGGAACTATATTATTTCTTAATTTCTAATTTTAAGAATTATTCATCATTTTATTCTTTTTTTAGAGATCAATTTAATAGTTGATTCCAACTTTAGGTACCAAAATAAGTATTAATATTTAGTTTTAGAAATTATTATTTATCATTTGATTGCTTTTACAATTAATTGGAGAAACTGTTACAATTTTAAGAAATAAATATATAATTCACCAAACTTATTATTATTTTTAGACTACTACGCTTTTTTATCTTATATTACAATTAAAAAATAAATTAATCGTAATATACACTTTTATGAATTATTTTATTATTTTCTTTATTTTTAAGTAAAATTTACTGATAATTATAATTTTAGGGAATTAATCAATAATTTACTTTATAAATATTCGTCTAGGGCAACCCACATAGTCATTTTTTGGAGATTTTTTTTTTTTACATTCTTATCAATATTAATATCCACATGTTAAACTATAAGTATAAATAATTTTTACCTAAACTAAATTATAGAAAAATTGATAATTTAAATTAAAAATATTTAATATTTTTGGATCAGTGAGTTCCCATGTTTTGGGCTTAAAAATGATTACAAACATAGGGCAAGAAATTCACACACCATTAGCACCTTCTGTAATAAACCTTCTTCTCTCTCTTCTCTTTCTTCTCTTTCTTCTCTTTCCTTCTCTCACTCACTCTCTCTCAAGGCAAGTTCTCTCTCTCTCTCTTGCTTCTGAGTGTTAGCTTTCCATTTTGTACGATTTGCAGCCTGTGCCATCTTCACGCGATTTTGAGAAACTCTTTTTTTGTACTCCTTTTTGTGATTCGAAGATACCCTTTTGCCGCGTGGCATTTTTTTGTGTATCACTTTTTGTTCTACTCACTCCTAGATTCACCTCTTCGATTGGGTATCTCAGTTTTTCACAAGTTCGATCGAGTAGGAGATAAAGTTTGAATTTTTACGCGATTAGCATTTGGGTTGAGAAAGCCCCAAAATTTTTGCGCTGAATCTTGATTTGCTGTTAATTGGGTTTTTCATAGCAAATGAATATCGAGCTTCTTAGTGGAGCTTTTTTGTTCCATGTTCAAATTGGAGTGCAAACACAAGAGAAGATGCAGATATATTGGTTATATTATATGTTTATTGTTATATATTTTAATTTTAATTTTTTTTTGTTATTTGTATTTTGCTTAGGTAATTTGCAATGGCTGAACCTTCCAAGGTCATTCACGTTCGAAATGTGGGACATGAGATATCCGAAGTAAATTATTTCTCTCATTCTTACTCTTTTGTTTTGGCCTGTGTTTTGTAGTTACTTGTTTTGTTATATGATCATGTCATTGTTTTAACTTGGCATAGTTGCACTAGCTTTAGCGCTGTCATGGCCAGAATGGTAACTTCTGTAATATTTACTCATCTGGGAAAGAAAGTGACAGTAGATTTTTGTAATTAGTTCTGCACTTTCCATTTCAGCTATTGATTGTAACAGGTTTTGTTTTCTATACTTTGGATCTCTCTAGATGTAAGTAAAACAACCATTCCTTGCTAACTGAACCTTCTACCTTAGGAAGTGGGTATATCAAACAAAGTTGGACAGTATTAACTTAAAATTACTTGTTCTATTCAACATTAATAGCTGTATTTATGAAAGGAAGCTGCTAGATCTTGTCAGTAACGAAACTTCTGGTAATAACATATAGTTAACTGTAAAGCTTTGCACAATTAGTTTCAGAAACAGTTCTACATCGTTTTGTGAGTTGCCTCGCCACTCTATGCTTCTTCTAGCTTAGTACTATCTGAATATTCGAGACACTGAGACACACCTATCAGTAAGAAATGTAAAAGCAAATGAACATTGGTTTCAGAATTGTGTAAATAATTTCTGATATGAGTGTCTTGTGTGAGATCATAATCTAATTTACTATTACTGATCATTTGAGTTCTACAATCCAAATGAAACAGTAACAACCTTATGAGAGGGCTTTGGATGTCAGATCGCCGAAAAAAGGGAAAAAGTTGGTTTTACAATACGTTTTACATGAAAAAGGGATTTACAACCATACACACCATAGCAATCAGAATTCCAAAATGCCAGCCTGTAGTAAAATACAAGGGCCTTTGTTTACTGTGTATTTATGACAAGCGGAAAATAACATTTAGTCACCGTATTCCATGAGTCATAAAGTAATTGAATGCCAACAACCAATTTTTTTATGTTGTTTTTATGTTTACTCATTTGTTTGAGGGAGGAGACTGTTGAGTTGTATTGGAAGGGAATATATGTCTGCTGATGTGCAAACAAATCCTTATTATATTGGAGGAATCAATTTGCAATTGCTGTTGTTACAATTGATTGAAATTCTTAAAATCTTCTATCTCTATCATTGGATAAAATTTATGATGGATGGAGGAAAGAAGATATAGGATCACTGAATGGGGAATCTTTTAAAAAAATAAAAGAAAACTTCTAAAACATAAAGCATTCATGGGCACTCCAGAGCTCTAGAAAATATAACTTTGAATCTACTTAAAAATTTGTTGATGTTAAAGGATCTTCGGTGATTGCTTATGTCAAATGCAGATTCACTCTTAATATGTTAGGTAGGGTGGGGCCCACTTAAAGACGGGCTGATTTTCAAAGATTATCTGAATGAACAATTCTTTCCCATTTTCAGCTGAGTTTTCAAATTTATTAAGTGATTTATAAATCATAACTCCTCTGGTTGCAGAATGATTTGCTTCAGCTATTTCAGCCTTTTGGAGTTATAACAAAGCTTGTTATGTTGCGTGCCAAAAATCAGGTAGGTATTCTTCATACTTTCAAATAAAATTATCTGTTTTCCTTCTATTCTCGGAGTTCTAGGCTGTTTTGTATTATCATTTTCTTTAATCTGTATAATCTATTGCTCTTGTAGGCACTTCTTCAAATGCAAGATATTCCTTCTGCAGTTAATGCTTTACAATTTTATTCAAATGTTCAGCCAAGCATAAGGTATAAATAGATTATTTTTCACTTTTGAATTTTTTGTGGTTGGCTTGAATACAACTACCCTGGTCCAATTTATAAGAATGAGAACCCACTCAATTGCATAGTTGTCAAATTTGTTCAAATGTATTAATTGGTAACTGTCTTTTATATCCATAATTGTATGAAGTCTATTAATGAGACATTGACTCATTTCCCAACAATGCATTCATTGACCTATTAACAATTAAGTCACCCATTGGTTGAAAAAAATTATCCCTTCAGTTACGAGTAATGTAATTAAATATAACCATTAAACCTTTACTGAAACCATTCACGGAAGTGGGTATTCAACTGTTTTTGTTGGTCTTGATGTATTAGGTATTCGATTCTTGTATACTGAACCAAAGGTAGTATTTTGATAACTTGATATTGAATTTCTTGTTTAGAGATTTGAAAAGCATTATTAATTCACGTTGGTGCTAAGAAATTATTATTCTTTTCATAATTATCTTATTGTTTTATTGTAGGGGGAGAAATGTTTATGTCCAGTTTTCCTCACATCAAGAACTAACTACAATGGATCAAAATCAAGCACGAGAGGATGAGGTTGGTATCTTTTGTTTATTGTTCTTTAAATGGAAAATATATGCCTCAACTTGTTTGTTGTGGCAAAACCTGAATATTTACCTGCCCTTTTTCATTGACCATTTGTATTCTTATTTTTTATGCGATGATTGTTGTTCTCAGACTTTGTAATGCAATAAGTATAGTGTTGCTTTCTTTTGTTCTGTAGTTTTCTTTCTCTTTATCACGAACTTCTCTATTTATTCTCCTTTCTCTCTCTCTCTTCTCTTTCTCTATGCTATCGGCAACTCTCTGGATGCACAGCCAAATCGAATTCTCTTAGTTACAGTTCATCACATGCTGTATCCTATAACAGCGGATGTGCTACATCAAGTGTTTTCTCCCCATGGATTTGTGGAAAAGATTGTAACCTTTCAGAAGTCAGCTGGTCAGATTCTCTCAGATTTCTTCCTCTCTCTTTCTTTTCCTATTAAGATTTTCTTTTTGTCTTGGGCGCCTTAATGGATTGAATAGAGGGTATATTTGGTTCATATAATAATTTATTTTGCATTATGTAAATATTCTTTGGTAGATAAATAGGAAAATGAGTTCCTTGATATTAATGAAATTAAGTTTTTGTTTTTTAACGTGTCACAGTGTGTCAATTTTCTTTCTTCTTTCAACAAAGTATACATACACCCTGTTATTAGATATGACTATTGAGGAGCAAGGACCATCACTGCATTTTTTATGGAAGAAGACTGTCTTCATATCATATTCAATTAAGTTTTGTGCATGTGTTTTATTACTTGTTTCATCCTGTGTTTAAAAACTGTGTAGGCTTTCAGGCTCTCATCCAGTATCAATCCCGTCAAAGTGCTGTTACTGCCAGAAGTACACTACAGGTTGTTTTGCTTTTACATGGAGCTTGTGGCATTTTACTTGGCTTGCTAATTTCAGGCAAAACATTTTTGTATTTGATTATTCTACTTCTGACAATTTCTAGGGACGCAATATTTATGATGGTTGTTGTCAGCTGGACATTCAGTTCTCAAAGTAGGTTAAATTTATCTCAGCATTTTCTTTCTATTGTGATTTTTGGGTTTAGAGACTTGTGTTATGCTTCTATGCTGCTGATCAATCCTGTATCCCCCATCTTTCTGCCTTTGCCTTTGTTGATTTTTGGTTGGATAATAATTCATGTTCATTGCAGCCTTGATGAACTACAAGTGAACTACAATAATGATCGTTCAAGGTGTGATTCAATTGGTTCTTTATTTTTAGTCTTTTTAAACATTGTCTCTTTTATAACATTGATATACTGAGTTTACTCCTCATGCTCCACAGGGACTTCACAAACCCAAATCTGCCTACTGAACAGAAAGGTCGATCTTCACAAGTATGTTCTTTGTTACTAATGTATTTATGAATCAATTCTTCTTGTTGATCTTTGTCAAACCCTTTCGAATATTTTTTTTCACTTCATCTTTCATCTTCTATGAAATAGCCTGGATATGGTGATGCAGGGGGCATGTATTCTGGAGCCAGGACAGGTGCTAAATATTTTAAGTTGCTTTGGTGGGCTTGCTTTGTTTTTATTGTTTCAAATTTTCGTATATCTAATATTTTTCATTTTCTTTTTACAGCTGGGTTCTCACAGGTGGATATTTTTCAAGTCAAGTTGATGTCTCTTTTTGCAATAATTGATTCACGGTGCAATATATGAGGAAGTTATCAACTTATCATCTACATCTTGTGGAAAGTAGCATTATAAATGCATAGTGGATTAGTGGTTGATTTCTCTTCACATATAGATATTTTAAAATCTAAATGTGATAAACACTTGGTTTCATGATTAACCTATCAAAAGTGAGAATTTGTGTTTGCTGATTTTTAGCAAAGGAATTTCCGATGGGATTTTATATTTTATTTAATTTTTCAAATGAAGTTTCACTGAATTTTTTTTGGCCTTTCTGCTTTGTGATCAGCTTGGGATTTTCTTCCTTTTTATGATAAATGACAGTCATTATATTATGAACTTATTGTTATGTGTTTTTTCTTTATAAGTTGACTATTAATGTGCATCATTTGAATGATTTTTTCTTCCGATTTATTTATGCATGTTTGGATTAGCTTAATTGTTTGAAAAAAAAAACAATTTTTATTTTAAGCTTTCTCAGTTGATTTTGATTATAAGCCATTCTGGACATAAAATATACAACATCAATCAGGCATGCTAATTTGTTTTGGATTTTAGATGGCCAATGCTGCTGCAATTGCAGCTGCCTTTGGGGGAGGTTTGCCTCCTGGCATAACTGGAACAAATGAAAGGTGTACAATTCTCGTTGCGAATCTCAGTCCTGATGTAAATACATTTCCTTGATCTCTCTTTCCTTTTTCCATTAAGTTCTCTACACTTTTTAAAATATATTTGGCTTGGAATTTCTTTTTGTTCAGAGAATAGACGAAGATAAACTCTTCAACTTGTTCTCCATTTATGGGAACATTGTCAGAATTAAACTTTTCCGAAATAAGCCTGACCATGCACTTATCCAGATGGGGGATGGTTTCCAAGCTGAATTGGCGGTACATTTTCTGAAGGTTTGTTTCTTGTACACCTTGCTGGTTATGTATCTTTAACTAGAGCTTGTGATATCTTCGTAACGTAAAATGTTATTATTGTGCCTGTAGATAGTCATTGTATTTGTTGTTTATACAAGAACATATTATGCTTACTAGTCTTCCCTTACTGCAACTTACTCGGAAACAATTTAACCATATTCATTTTTTATCATTGAAACAAAATAAGTGCTTATTCAGTAAGTGCTTAAGTAAGCAGTTGACCAAAACACATCCTTAGTGGAGAGTGGAGATCATTACTACGGTAATGTAAATTATGTTCAACCTTTTAGACACTACGTGTTCTAAATGCATTGAACATGATAAATACATGAAAAAACTATTTCTCTTAAGCACGTTGTTTTCCAGCATTTTTTTTTTCATGTCTAAACCTTGGAGTTTCCATCTGACATTAGATTGGCATCATTCAGCTAGGGAGGATAAGCTTTTTCTGTTGACTTGAGTTCATAAACATCTTTGCATATTGTCCCTTTCGTTACCTTTGACATCATTAGCTTTGACATCTTGTTCCTGGTCTATCCTAATAGTAAAGAAATTACGTCCTTTTTGCATAGGAGAAACTTCTTTCTGTTCCCTTTGTTTGTTGCCCCTCTTTCCTGGTGGTGGCACCTGTTCCCTCTTGCCTGACCTGCATTGCTTCCAACTGCAGCTCAACAGTCAAAAACCATTTTGGTTTTACCTGAATATTATCATAATATTGATATTCAGTTTATAATGATAAATGGTCTTTAAAGTTTATCTTCTCTAAATATTCACATTTAAACATTCACACCTAAAAGTGAAATGGAATTCATCACCATACCCTGATCTTTTTCGTACTAGCTAATGAAAAATATTAGCCAACTTATATTTGTATGTAATTTAATTTTAATATAGTAATGGTTTTATTTTCTTGACGCCTTTGCATGCGGTATCCAGCGATGCTGAATTTGAAAGATGTATTTTGTAATAAGATGATATTTCTATTTCGTGACTGTTTATTCTTAAGAGATTGTGCTAATAAAAAACTTCTGCTCATTTTTGTTTGTTTATTCTTTATTCTACTGTTATTATTTGGCACGCAATGTTGATTTCTTCAATGATTAGTTTTGATCCATATTTTTGAGATGGTAGCATTGAACATGTTATTGATAGAGATTATGGTTGTAATATCTTTATAAGCTGATTTTTGTAATGCGAAATTTGAATCAGTTGAACTGTATTTTTTATTGATGCTTTGTGCTGCTCCGATTAGGAAGTAGAAAATGGGGAACTTTTTGGTTAAGACTGGATTGCTAGCCTATTGAATCGAGATATATGCTGGTTCTAGTACGCATTACTCATGATGGATTCTTCAGTTATCTACAAAGCATTTGTGTTTATTTGATATATTTATTCTCCTTATATTTTGTTGTTTCCTGCAATTTAATCATACATTTTTTCAGCTCTAGTTTTGAGCCGCCATCTAAAATCTTTTCAATTTGAAACACAGGGAGCCATGTTGTTTGGGAAGCGTTTGGAAGTCAATTATTCAAAGCATGCAAGCATATCACAAGGTGCTGATGCACACGAGTATGTGAATTCAAACCTCAATCGATTCAACCGAAATGCTGCAAAGAACTATCGGTATTGCTGCTCACCAACAAAAATGATCCACTTGTCTACACTCCCACAAGACATAACCGAAGATGAGATCGTAAGCCTTTTGGAGGAGCATGGTAACATTGTCAACTGCAAAGTCTTTGAGATGAATGGTAAAAAACAGGCACTTGTTCAGTTTGAGACTGAGGAACAGGCTACTGAAGCCCTTGTGTGCAAACATGCAAGTCCACTTTCTGGATCCGTTGTCCGTATCTCCTTTTCCCAGTTGCAGAATATATGAGCAGGCTTCGATAAGAACTGAAGGAAAACTGATTTATGGTTGCTACTTGCTAAGCATGTTAGGTTCTGAATTTGGGAAGGATAATTTTTATGCTGATTATGTCACCTTCATTGTCATTGTAATGGTCTCTTTGCTTGCTAATTTACTGATAAAACCTGCACTACTCTTCCTCTTTGAATCATTTCTCTTCTCATTTGCCTCTACTAGATTTTTAGGTTGCTAACATAAAGTAGTGGGGGGCAAGCTTTATTATTGCAGATGGATGTAGTCTTGAAGAATAGAAAAGGGAGAGGGAAGTTAAGTTACTACCTTCTTCAGAGTTGAGGGATTCTCTTATGCTTGTTCTTATAATTATTGTTGTATATGTTCTGTAATTCTGGCTAAGTAGGCCTTTCTGTTGTATTCTCAATCCCTTTCAATTTTCTTGTCCAGCTAAGTGAAAAACTACATTTTTGCTTTTGCTTTATTTATTCCTATCTGTACTTTGTAGAAGCTACATGGTTCTCTCTTCCTACTTCTCCTTCATCTCCTACCCTTTTATTCCCTTTCCTTCCACCTTGCATGTTCATGGATTGAGAACATTTTTCATTATTTCCTCTCCTTTAGACTCTCCTATTATCTTCCTTATCCCTCTCCATTTCGAACTTCAATGAATGAATGTAAAATTGGCATTTAAGTAAATAAAAGGACCTCATATTTTATGCAGTCTTTGTTAGATATGCATGGTGGTTCTAATTTCATTTATATTTACACATTTATGAATGGCTCCTATGCTTCCTCATGCTATGTTTGGATTCCTGGTAGGGAGTGGGGTGGAAGAAAAGTTACTATTGATTAGTTTATAAATCCAATCCATCTCATTCCAAAGTTTTAAGGAGTTCTCAGATTATTATTTTGTATTGATTTAGTTATTTATGTAATTTAATTTCTATAGTTACAAGTTTAGTCCATGCATTCAAAGAGAAAAATGTTTTTGGATTGGCATATTAAAATAGTTATACACTGATCCAATTATAAATTATTATATATGGTAAGGTTAATCCATATGTTTAGAAGAAATGAATGTAATCTAATTAAAAAATTTCATGAGTTTGTTAATTGTTATAATAATTACTTTTTAAGAACCATTTGGTGACAAGGAATTCGTAGATAAGATAAAATGACTATTTTGTGATAAATAAATTGTGAGGCCCATACATTTCCTTATCCTAATATTTATCTCCATTTTTTAATGTAATATATTTATTTCCTGAGAAAACGAGTTAAAAGGTAATAAAGTAATCTTTTTCTTTCTTCACACCCTTATTTTTATAATAACTATTATCATTATCACATACATTACTCTTATTTCTATATCGCCACATACACTGATAATAGTTGTTATCATTTGGGCCATAATAACTACTATCATATGTTTAACACCATCTAAACTTCCTCATCATTACTAAAATTACAATTACTAATTTACTAAGTTAAAAATTCATCTCAGCATAATTAAAATTAGATGCTTTTTTAAGAATAAGGATTAAAATACTTTTTAACTATAGTGAAGAAATGAAACTAAACCTATTATTTTCTTTTTATTTTCCTCATTTTTTTTTTCTATCTGTACACCTGTAACCGGAGCATTCCATAATTTGAAATCAAATCAAAACGGTGGAAGTAAAATGGATGCATTCCGTTTATCACATCCATTTATGCTCACAGCCAACATCTTGAAGGCCCCTTCCCTCTGCACCCTTTCCCTCGCCACCTATCCTCGCCGCAGCTTCAAGGTGGAAGCCGCCAGCACCGACAAGAATAACCAGCCCTTCGACGCGGCGGCGTTCGAGGCGGAGCGCCTGGCGCTCGACGCGGAGGCCCGGCGAGCCATGGCGGAGGCCGCCGACCCGAAGGCCTGGAAATGGGTAATTCGAAAGAGGATATGGGACACGATGGAGGCCCGCAACTTCGCCAACAACCCCCGCCCCGTTCACCACCGCATTCCCAATTTCGTTGGGGCTTCCGTCGCTGCTCAAAAGGTATTCATTCTAAAATGGAAAGTGAAGAACCCGCTTAACAAGCAAGGCATGTTTCGACAAAGATAAAGTTTTTATAAACAGAGAAGAAGATATGAAGGGAAAATTAAACGGAGTTCAACATAACCATATAACAGGAAATTGATTGAAATGACATTGTTTAGTGTAGAATAGTATGAAATGAAATGATTTAGCTTCCAGAAGAAAGTGTGTAAAGTGAAAAAAGTATCAGTATATTTACCCTGGAATTGGAATGGGTTAATTGAACTGTTTGATGTGGGTTTTGGCAGATGAGGGAGTTAGATGCTTTTCAAGTTGCACAATGTGTGAAGGTTAATCCAGATTCTCCTCAGAAACAAGTCAGGTTTCTCACTCTTTCAGGTCTGATACTTCATTTGGTGTTTCTTTTGTGTGTGGTGCTGAGTGGGGAGGGGAATATTATTTGTGAACAAGTTGTGTGTGATTGACGCCTTATTGGCTTTGTTGCAATTTTTCTCAGTTTGAAGGGATTGTACATAAGTGGGAAATAACATGAAATGAAAAGGTTTTAGAAAGATATATGCTCGTGATAAGTGGAAGAATAATGCTACTAGCACTCGCTTTTGTAGTCATACAAAACTGCACAATTAGCTACTGCTCAATATCGGTGGCTCAGTTTTAAATTTTTTTCATGTTAATCTCAGGTGTTGATCGGTTGCTATTGTTGTGATTGCAAGAGTTGTCTAAATGTTAGCATTATTCTAAGTGAAGAATATCAAAAGAAAAAATGAACACTGCTTGGTAGTTGAGTGGTACAAGTTTTACACAATTAGATGCATGAAACTGCATGCATGACTGCACTAGTGGATTGCACCATGTATTCCTGAACCTGCACTGTCCCATCTAAACATAGAGGGTTTCATGTGCAAAGTTGTCTTGGTATGGTGCTGCTAAAAGTGAATGATCATCAGTGTGGATTATTAATTGTCATTGTAAATCAGTATATCCTTCTTGCAGTAAACTATTATTAGTTTTGCCAATATAAGTGAGCCTTTGATAAAAATTTGTTGAATAAATTACATTGACACTCTATGATTTTTTAAGTAATTTTTGATGTGGCCTGAAAGAGTTGTGAAGATCTGGCTTAGATGTCAATGATTGAACTTGACATTTCAGGTTTTATTTAATTGATTTATTAGTAATCAATTTGAGAATCCTCGTTATGTGGACAGCATTGTGCATCTAATCCTAAGTTATTAGGACATGTAAGATCTTGTGACATTGAAGGATCCTGCTAGCGTAATGAGTGTCTGTACATATATATTCCACAGCAATACAGAAATGGATATTTTGATGTAAATTTTAGTATACTTAACGTGGATTTTCCTGTAACACTCAGTATTTTTGTGATTAGGTCTTATAGAACCTTTTTGAGTTATGCATTTAAGATATCTATGGTCATGATATGATGGTCTTTTACTGTGCATATCTTATTTACTGAAAGTGTTATATTTTGATATACCTGCCTTTTGGTGATTGTGATGGCGTGCTCTCTTTGCTCTTGATTTGCCTTATTATTTTGATAAGTATGAGTGTCAGACTAATTCTTTACTGGCCCTTTATTATCTAGAGCATAATGTGAATAACATCAAGAAACTTCAATTGGCTAAAGCAGAATTTGTGATCAATTTAATAAATTTATAATAATAAAATAAAACTTTAAGAACTCAATTAATTCAAGACTTGTAGTTCTTATCTTTTTCGCCTCTAGTTCTCTTCTAACTGTATATCTTCAATATATATTGCAGATGGCAAGAAGTTGTTGACTCCTCAACCTCGATTGAGAACAGGTTTTTTCTCTGTTCTTGAATCCAGTATGTTAACTTTGGATACCATGAAGGAAGCCTGCACTTCTGTTGGGGTTGCCAAGCATGGACGACCAATTGGGTTAGATGAAAAGATAAAGGTAGATCTTATTGTTATTGGATCAGTTGCTGTTGACCTAAGGACAGGGGCTCGATTGGGAAAGGGAGAGGTAAATTTACATGTCTTTTACTTTTCTTATGGCCATGTTTAATCTTTTTATTCACTTGTCTATTAGAGGGCTAGAACTACAAAATTATATTTTTATTTCTTGGCAACCTGCATGATCTAGGGTTAAAAGTTTTCTTTGACTTTATATTTGCTTACATATCATGAAATTTCTATCCAATGAAATATACCTCGTGAAAGGAAACCAACGTCAGTCTAGTTTCAAAGCTTCCCATGAAACAAAAAATCCCTTCTTTCTTTTGACATTGTATGAGTGAGCATTGAGTGACTTTTTAATCTATTAGTGGACTCTTGAACTTGAATGTTCCTTCAACTAAGAAGATTGAAATGCAGGGATTTGCAGAACTTGAATACGGTATGCTGAGATACATGGGAGCCATCGATGATTCGACACAAGTTGTTACCTCAGGTAGTTTTGGTTCCTAACCTGCCTTTAGCACTTTTGTTAGCCCATCCTTTTTGAAATTTTCTCTTGAACATTTTGAAAACACCATTTCAACAGTTGAAGTACCTTCATGTCTAACACTCAAACTTATTTCATATCAATTTTCAAACCTGGGTAGGACACAAGTTGGTTATGGAACCTCTTTTCAAGAAAACATTTTTCTTTTAAAAGAATTATATAACCTGGATACTTGATATTATTTCTGTTTCCACACATGATTCTCTAGCCTCTATATTTATAAAAGGGTATATGATTCTCTAGTCTCTATATTTATAAAGGTTTACGTGGGTGGAACATATTTGGGTTGCAAAACGATCTTGGGCAAATAGTTTCCTTGCACTAATACTGACATGCTAACTGAATTTAATGCAATATATTCCCCAATCAGTCCCTCCATACCATATTTCAATGTGCAGCCCTATTCATTACCTTTTTATTCTTGCCATGTGTAAAATTTGCAATTTGTCTTGTTCTGTATGTAACACATTAAGAACAACCCTTGCAGTGCATGACTGCCAATTGGTAGACGACATTCCAGTTGAAAAACTGTTAATCCACGACGTACCAGTGGATATCATTTGTACTCCAACACAGGTCATTTTCACACACACGACTATTCCAAAGCCTCAAGGTTGGTGAAACAATGCGACCTATCTCTGTCTTTGCGTTTTCTTCTTACCCTTTAATCTGTAAATCATTGAGACGCCCTTGCAATGATGTAGTTTCTGCACAAGTAGTCAACCTTTAATGCTGTAGCTTCAGTTTCTCTTTCCCGTGTTGGATGTTCATAACTTCTGATATTTGTTAAAAAAATTAACCAACATCTCATCTTTGCTGCAGGGATTTATTGGGACAAGTTGTCTCCTGAGAAGCTTGGACAAATTCGTATACTGAGGGAGCTCAAGAGGAGGATTGAACAAGAGACTGGAAAGAAGCTTCCTACTGGTCCATCAGAGAAATTACCACCCACAGCTAGACGAAGTCGCAGGGGTTAGTTATATATACATGTAAGTTTTGATGGATTTATGTATATATTAGAGGTGTTTAGTGTGTTATGTAATTAGAAAACTGAATGTTTAATTTTAAAATTGTCTACGTGTATATATAAGTATTGTTGTAGCAAAAAGGCTATATGAATACCACTTCAAAGAAATAAGCATTTTCAACCCATCTGAGTATTGTTTATGAAGCCTTGGATGGGGAAGACTTCCCATTCTCATGGTTGAAAGTATCAAGAGGATGAGTTGGGATGAATTTGTTAGGATTATTTAGGCTTGAGAATAAGTTTTTTTTAAGAGTATTTATAAGAAAAAAATGAGAAAAAAGTTAAATAAATATTTTGTGAATTAAAATTAATTTATGAATAAGTTAAAATCAATTAGAGAAGCTAAATGGATATAACTTTCTTTTAAAAACATGATTTTAACTTGTACAAAGTCAAATTTATTGGTTTTTTTACTTTCTTTTTCCGAGTGTTTATAAAAAAAGTTATTCAATTTGGTTTTGTTAGACAAATGACAAAATTCTAGGAGGTTGCATTTTATTTTAAAAGAAAAATGTCAGTTTGACACCGTATACTCTTATTTAATATTATATTTTATTAATAAAATATTATATATGAATAAAATAATAATATATAATAATGTTAAATGGTATTAAAGATGAATAGTAGTATCAAAATATCATCACTTATTTTAAAAATAGTTATCCATTTTTTTATCAATAAAAATGATTTATTACATATGTTTGCAGCATGAATTTAGTTCTTTTAAGTTGTAAAAATAAAAATGATTTATTACATATGTTTACAACATGAATTTAGTTCTTTTAAGTTGTAAAAATTGTATTATTGACGTTTCTTATAATAAAAGAATCTTATTTTCTTGACGTAAAAATATAATTTTAATTATACATATAATGAATAATAAATAAGTTAATAAATACTTTTTTATTTTATTTTTATTTTTTGTAAAAACTTTGCTTGGACATGGTAATTTTATCCCATTTGCACTATATTCCACCCATCGTTTGATATTTTATAAAATTTCGTATATTTCACGAATATCTATAAATACATTTGAAATATAGAAGTATAAATTAGAAACATAATTTAAATATATTGTTACTGACTATCTATTTTATATTATAATTTTGTTTTAGAATTTTAGTCCTTAATGGTTGTTTTAGTCTTTTTAAAATCATAAAATTTTGATATCAATCCGTTTTATATTAAACTATACTCGATTAAGTTTTTATTATTTAAGAAACATTAGTTTTTTTCCTCTATCTAATAGACAGAGACGTTTCATTCATCATTAGTGATAAAGACTAAATTCATAAAAAAAAAGAATTGTAAGGACTAAAAAATTATAGATATATTTTATTCCAAAAGTATTTAAGATAAAGTTAGTTTAATTTTAAAAGAATATGAGTCATGTCAATTTGAAGAAAGCCAAATCTAAAATAAAGAAATTAAAATTTTCATGAACTAAATAACTAATGAAGAAGGACATTATTGATTTGATTTAATGTAAAAATTCATAAATATGTAACATCATCCATACAAGTATTTCCATAAGAATGAGTAAAAGATTTGTTCACACTTAAAAAATCGTTGACGATTTTGACCGATAAAAACTAAAACAATTCCGATAGAAAATTTAATGACGAATGCATCTTTTTCTCTTAATAAAAACTTATCTTCTTAACATGATTCTCGTACCAATTTTATTTTATTAGTTATACTCATAATTTTTTTCTTTATATTTTAGATATGAAAAAGTATTATAACCTTAGGTTACAGTAGGTTTAATAATTTCACACAAGTTAGTGTGAAAATGAATAATAATTTAAATATATATTTTCTTCTTAATCCTCGGAACCGCCTTACAAGAACAGAATAGAACTTTGATGTTCAAACTTCCCAGGAATACAAACTTAAATACCTGTTGTTCTTTGTTAAAATTAGAGATATTTTTTTTAGCATCAATATTATTAATTTTAATTCATACTACATAAATCAAAATAATAGAATTTTTTATATACATTTAAATTTTAGCAAAATCCTATAAACAATAAATTTGAATATCAAATAGAATCAGATTCTGCAGAACGATGCAAATGCTGTTTTGGGTTTTCACAAAATCATCCGCTGTGAAGCTTTGGCGGGAAAGAATTCTGTTCCCCTTTTTCTCTGCACATTGAAATTGGAGCTCTTCACATTCAAACTCTCTTTCATGGATGGGGTGGTGCACAATGTCCTTCACTTGTTGCTGGAAGGATCGCCCTGGTAATTTTATTTTATTTTTTAAAATATGGGTTTGTTGAATTTTGTAGTAAAGTTGTAAACTTGGTTGTTTTTATTGTCTGTCTTTTGTGTGCTGGGTTTGTTCAATGGTTTGGTTGCCTTTCTTTTTTGTTGATTTACAATGTGGCGTCTTTTGTTGATTGACAATGTGGCGTCTTTTGTTGATTGACAATGTTGTTGCTCGTAAGCCCTAGTAAGGATGGACTCTGATGGTCTTGGTGCTTGGGTATCTAGTACTGGCTAACAGCTAAATGGCTTGTATGTTTAAGAATTTCTTCACTGCCTATGCCTGGTAGCACATTTACCAAGAGGGTTTGTCTACGGATAATGTTGATTTCTTTTTCTTAAGTGCCTGGTGGCATTAACGTTAATCTTAAAACAAGAAGCCTCAAGTGATCATGACATTTACTTGATGAAAATTATTCCCCTTGGCCAAGAATGGTTAAAAAATGCATATGGTGACTTTCAAAATTGTTAGATCTAAAACTTATCATTAGGCTAAAAGCTACAGGCAATAGTCACGATGTAACTCTTTTTACCTAAGAGCGTAATAAGCCAAACTTTATGAATGGATTGTGACTTGGTCTACTTGACCCTCGTCACTATAGTTGGTGCCACCCGCAACAATTTCGCCTCGTCTAGCTGGGAATTAAACTCGTGATATTGGCTTTGATACCAATTGCTAGCTTTAGCGCTACTCACTAGGTCCAAAACTGTAGTTGAAAGTAAGGATGCAACTCTTTCTACTTAAGAACGTAAAAATCCAAGCGTTATGAATTAATTGTGACTTGACCTACTTGTCTTCCGCCACAGGATTATTAATGTCACCCATAACAAGAATGATTGGACGTTAAATATTAGATTAATATAGTTCATGTAAGCTTCCAGAAGTTCACCTTGAGTAGTTTTGGTTTTTGTTTTCGCCCTTGCTTATTATTGTTATAGGGAGATGTTTCTCAAGTTTTGTTTTAAGAAGAATATGAGTAAGATCTTAAAAGTCTTGGTCTTTGGATTCCTATGGTTGATAACTTCCCATACTCTAAATCCTTCTTTTAATTTTTGTTTTGAACCCAGGTACTCATCTCTCGATATATTTTTTGAAAGGTTAGGATCCTTTGAAATAGTCACTACTCATTAACTATCTCAGCTGAATTTATTTTAGTTGTATGTTGTATATTGAACAGGCTTGGTTTGTATAATAATTTTCGTCATCTTGGTTATGTAAGTGGCTACTTCAGTACATCATAAGTAGAGGGTGTAGTTGTCTTTGCATGGTCATAGTTTAAGTATAAATAGAGGTTTACGTCTTTGTGGGATCTTAAATCTCAGTTTCTGTCATGATTGTCTCTAGTAAATGTAAAAGCCAATGGCAATGGTGGCCACAATTAAGATATCATCTCCTTGTCTGGTGATACAGTTCATGATTTTAAACCTTGGATCGCATTCACAGTTGTGAAATTGTGTTGGACGAAGGAACTTGAGTGAGATTAACAGTGTCGGAACTTGAATCTCCTTGGAAACTTTTGAAGATGCAACTTATGTGCGAGAAGTAGTATCTCAACTTCTTCAAATGGAAATGGTTCAAACTTGCTTTTAATAATGGAAATATTTTATTATTGAAAATAGTTGCAATCTGTTACAAGAAGCTCTTATATAGAGCATACATATACAACTATCAGAGTGACTGCTCTACTGACCAAACTACCCAAGACTAACATTAGTAATACACTCTTGTATAAATAGAGTAACGCACATGCCAAAGTATTCTTCAGACTCTCTTTTGAGTTACACCTTTTATTGTGTCCCTTTTGTCTTTTCACCTGTCCATATAATCACTCTAATATCAACCATTTTCAATAAATTGTGGTTATATAGCATTGAAATCTTCCTTTCTGTAGTTATTTTCTTTTTTCTTAATGTGTTTTATTTTATTAAACAAGACACTCTATTGCTAATAAAACCATACGTACTATATTTATTTTATACTTTTCAAAACTTGCTAGATACTGAAAATAAAAAATAAAATTATATTTCCTTGCTGCAGATTGTTTCACTCTTTGTTGACTAGATCATTTATGTTTTAGATTTTGCATGTATAGGTCACGAGTTCTACAGCTCATTACCAATGTTTGGATGTAAGAGACTATTATCCATAGCATATGTGGCTGTTGTCGTACATGAGTATACTCTGGTATCACAATTTTCAATTTGACGTCTCATGCTTTGTTTTATTTTGCTAATTCTACCCTTTCCCTTGCAATAGTCCCATTGGTTACGTCCTTAAATAATTTGTTTGTGTGTGGTTTTTTCCTGACTAAAGAGATACATACAATGGGTGAAACTATTAAGAAGGATCTAGAGGTCAATGGTTTCTGTTGTATGAATATAATTCATGACAGCATTGTTTGATATTTCACTGTATTACACTAGTGTTGAACAACTGCATCTGTTGGTAGTTAGTTAACTTTGTTTTTTGTTAGATGTTAGTTAGCTATTAATACACTGACGCCACCTAGTCTGAAAAGGCTTACACGCTTATTGGTGGTTGTTGAAGAACCATAAAAGAAGATAGCATTTAGTAATGTAAAATACTTTGAAGAAGGTGCTGCTATTCACAAGAGATATACACTTTTTTTTTCTCAATTTGTTGTGTTGGCTTGCAATACATGTTATTCTTTGCTAACTTGCATTACTTACTAACTACCAAAAGGGTGTAAAAGCAGTGTGCTTGTCAGCAGTGGCAGAAGTGATTGATATTTCTACTTAGAATGTTTATTATGCCAATATTTCATGGTATTTGATGGGGGCTCCAAGTGGGATTGTCTCAATGTTTCTACGTGTTTATTGATGTAGCTCATAATGTTAAATATCATGGGGCCAAAATTTTCTCTCATCAAGGAGGAGTTTTGGTTAGATATATTAGAAGCTAAAGTAAAATAATAGCTCCTTGACTTATCATGTGCTGGTGGTTTATCAAGTGAATCCTTTGATGCTTTATTTCTAAATTTATTTCTTCTGTGCCGTTTTTCATACACCATACTAAAAGTATGCTGGAACTAAATCAAAACTTTATATAATTTAATTGGTAAAACTAGACTTGTGAAGGACTAAATTTAAAAAAGAATGTCTTTATTAGAGAACTAGAATAATTTTTGCTTTGTTTTCTTTTTATTTCACACTGTTTTTGTGATTCTTATTTATTTAGACATTGTTTCAATTACTTTTTCTTTGTAATCTATTTTTCATTTTGTTCAAAGAGAGAAAGATATGCTCACAAATTTGTTTTGTTTTGAATGGATTCTTGACCCTTGTATAGAATGAGTTTAAGAAGATGTGAGTGTATGACTCCTTTGTATCTAATAAAGCTCTTGTAGTAACTATAGTAGGGTGTTATCAGTTACCTAACTGACTTGGTTTATCTCTTACAACTAACTCCTATTGAGTCTATACTACATATTACTGTGCAAACAATCGCTATCACTTTAGTACTATTTAGTCTATAATACACAAATACATTTTCTCTCTAATATGGTATCAGTTTATAGGTGTTATAGCAAAAGTAGATAGTTCAGGGATCCTCAGCAAAAGATGATCTACAATCTCAGGTGGTGCTGCAGTTAAAGTCTCATAAGGACTTAGCCCATGTCTTTCGCATTTCTTATTTATAAATGACCAAAAATATTGAGTTAGATTGTCTTTTTATTCAAGAAAAGTTTGTATATGGAGATATTAAGATTTTGGGTTTCTTAGTTCAAATAATCAATTAGTAGATATTTTTTCTAAATCTTTATGAGATTCTAGAATTGATTATATTTATAACAAGTTTGTTATACATGATTTTTATGCACTAACTTGAAGGGGAGTATTAGATGAAACGGGCTTAGTCCATGCCTTTTTCATTTTTTCTTATTTACAAATACATAACCTTATGTGCTCAATACACACAAGGGATTAATCCATGCCTCTTTTTTATTTTATTTTACACTTCTTACTGAACCATTTCATGAGGTTTACTCCCCATTAAGGAGAATCTTAAACACATTGTGAGACTGCAACAAGTGCCTTCTTTATGGATGACACTCTGCCTTCTATCTCAATGACTTCATTGGAAGCTGAGGCACACAGTAGGAAGTAACTGTTAACCCTAATTTTACATCTAGTGTTCTTGTTGATCCTCTCAACCTTAGAATTTTGGTTTGGGCCTAGCTGAACTCCACAAAACTAGCTTTTGTTAGGTGAGGGTTACTCTCACTTATATAATCTTATTTAATTATTTCACTGGTGGATGTGAGATCTCTAACAAGTATTAAAAGTCTTGGTATATGTACTAAGTAAATGCATAAATAAATAATTGTATTTAGTATAACGTCACATAATAATATTATCTTCCATTCTTGAGAGTTCTTTCTCTCTTTTCTCATTTTTCTACTTAAATTGTTGTAATTACAATATAGTATATGAGTGGTATCATTATTCATGATCTTTTGTGTCACTAGTTACCTACATTGTTATTGGTACTATGAAACTTTGATTTATGATTAAGAGGAAACTTTATTTAAGACTTTCAAGGTATTAGGGAAAAAAGTATAGGTTGATCCCAAATTTTCACCTTGGATGCTAATCTACGTCTTTTTTATTTTATATTTCACTCCCCCCTTGTCAACTTAATGTTTTGATTTTAATTGAGTAACAATTGATTTACAGAATAGAACACCTAAGTCCATGTTTACTAAAACTAGGGGATAAGCTAGTTGATTCAATTAAAAACATTGCATAAAACAAGCTATTAAACTAGGTGACAAGTGTAAATGGCATAAAAATGCTACATGAAGTAGCATTTTAGAAAACACTATCAAAACACTACAAATAGATAATATAAGCTCATATTCTGAAGCTTTTGAGTAAGTCAAATAGGCTAGAAGCCAAGTTTTGCGAACACTTAATGTCCTCAGTTCAAATTATTTTTAATGCCTCTCGGATAACCTCTTTGGTGCATTTGGTGAAGATTGGTGTACTACGCAAGATGACTATTTCATGATTTATGTCTAGATGAATATATATCTTATTTTTACCATAATATCAAATCTGAGGCAAAATTGCAATAAAATACTTTTCTTAATGATCATGATAATTGTATTATCCAACCTAAAGTGATACCATATCCAAAATATCCACCTAGAATATCTGAGAAACATCTACCTGGGAAAAATACAAAAGAGTGGAGAATGAATTTTAGAGTGTATTTCCCGCTTAGGATCTCATATTTATAATAACTTTGGAGACATTAGATGCAATGATATGAGAGGGAAAAGAAGAGAATATGAAAAGATATATCTAGTAACTGGATACAACATAGCACATAACAACTTTATAGTTAGTTCTATCTAATACAACTTATTCTAACACTCCTTGTGAATCTGGAGCATACAAATTGTATGAAACATGCTTGGTACGAATAAATTCAATCTGAGGTCCTCTCAAGAATTTTGTTAATACGTCTGTAAGTTGATCATTTGATCCGACAAACTCAGTGCAGATTTCCTTGGACAACAACTCTTCTCAAATAAAATGATAGTCATTTATAGGTGTTTAGTTCTCTCATGGAGTACTGGATTGAAAACAACGTGGAAAGCAACTTGGTTATCACAATACATCTTCATTGATTGAATCTCACAAAAATCTAATTTTTGGGGGAACTGCCTTACCTACATAAGCTCACAAGTGAGTTGGGCAACAACATTTTGTTTCTTGTTTTTCCTAAAGATAATATTTTCTCCAAAGAAAACACAATATCCTATAGTAGAGTGTCTGTCAATTGGAGAACCAGCCCAATCAGAATCACAATATCCAAAGACTTGGGTATTCCCTTTATCTTCATAAAGTAGTCCTTGTCCTAGAGCCTTTTTGAGATATCTTAAGAAAATGGATGACAATATTTCAATGATCAATACAAGGATTCTGCATGAGGTGTATGAGGACAAGTGGATTGATGTAAAATACTATGTGAATTTAAAAGAGTAGAGAAACCAGAAGAAAAGTATTCTTTGGCATTATCACTTCTTAAGATCTTGATCACTTGGGAAAATTGGTTTTTAGTTTCATTAAGAAAAGACGAAAAGATATTCAAAAGTTTAGATCTATCTGTCATTAAGTAAATCTAAGTACAATGAGAATATTCATCAATAATAGTGACAAAATAACGAAACCCAAAGAATGTGACTTGACTTGGACCCAATATGTCAAAATGAATATAGAAAAGATAGAGTTGAACCTTGTTTCAATTCTTTTTGGAAAAGAGGACTGCATATGCTTTTCTAATTGACATTACTCATATTCTAAGACTTGGAGTTTGCTAAGTTGAAGAATCGTCCTTTTTAATTTTGATAAATGTGGATGACCTAAGCGATCATGCAAAAGCTTAGAAGATGGGAAGGTTAAACAAGACATTGACGGTCTAGTACCAAGATAGTAGTGTCCTCTAGATTTATGTCCTTCGCCAATCAATCAAACTGTACCACACTCTTGTATAACGAAAGAATTTGCATCAAAGGTTATGGAACAATTTATAGATTTGATTAATTGACTTAAGGAAATTAGGTTAAAAGAGCAATTAGGGAAGAGAACATGCTTTAGGTTTAAGGAGGGAGAAAGGGAGATTTGATAAACTCCAAGTACCTTTGGATCCATTGGCTAAAGTAGTAACATGAGAATTTTTAGGGTGAGAAATAGAAGAAAATAAGGGTGTAAATGGTATTGAAATGAAAAACAAAGGCCGAACATGAGCTTAGAAGATTTTATTGAGTTGAATCGTGGTGGTCCAAAAGGATTCCGAGCATAGAAGGCGGCATGCGAGACACACGAGCTTAGGGCAGCCATGATGGTGATGGTGCATTGGCCGAAATTTAGATGAGGGCTCACCTAGGTTGGGTTGTGCTCCTCGAGGTGCATCGAATCCAAGCGTTAGTAGATGAAACTCCAATGACAATGGTAGACGGCTATAGACAATGACCAAATGGCAATTTCTTGCCTGACCGGGATTTACCTACTTTGATACCAACTTGAGAAAAATACAAGAGTATAGGATGAATTTTAGAGTGTATTTCCCTCTTAGGATCTCATATTTATGATAACTTTCTAGGCATAAGATACAATTTTTGAGAGGTTAGAAAAGAGAATATGAAAAGGTATATCTAGGAACTAGGTACAAGACAAATCACACAACAACTTTACAATAAATTCTATTTAAGACAACTTATTCTAACATATCTCATGTAAATAGACTTACACTCTTTACCAACAGATAAACACTCTCATCTCTATAAAGGGACATCTGGTTTGTTTTACATTCATGCCTACATCTATCCTATATACTTCTTGTTATTGACATGAGCGTCAAAGGGTATTTGGCAGGTATTTCAATTGTCGGTCTAAGAAAGGAGGATCTCATTCCAACAATGATGAAAGTGTGGGATAGATTTTTGTAATTACAGTTGGTTTTCTTCAAGAATACACAGCAGTTCCTCGTCGAAAAATTTAGAGAATTTGGCATTTGCTGATATTCTCAGTTTGTGGTTATTTAGTGTATCTTTTTGGAAACGTGGAATGAAATGCTCCAATCGTTATTGGTCATTGGTTGCCTGTTCAATTCATTCAGATTGAGCAGTTTAGCTAGCTGCTTTGTGCTATTTTGTTAATGTTCTTTCTAGGAGGTATCTTTTGTTAGATCTTCAACCAAATTGACATGCTGTGTTGCGTGTTCCTTGTTCATAGTGATTTTTGCATTTTGGGAAGTTTCCTTGCATCTGTACCCTTTTTCTATCTTGACAAGTTCTTGGTTTAGAAAAACTAGAAAAAGAACTATGTAGCTCACAACTTCAACAGAAAGTTTGGTTGTTTAAACTGATATACCATTGTTTTATCAATTACCCTCATACATGTGAGAGAGGATACTTTTTCTTCCCAATCCTATCATTTTCTTAAATTAATTTGATCTGTAAATAAACCGTTTTGTTATGTATCTGTGAAGATTAAAAGTGTAATTCAGGTAAAAGATTCAGAGGATCTATATACTTCTGACATTTTGATTGGTTTTGCATTGTTGAGACTGCTACTTCTAACATTTTAACTGGCTTTGCATTATTGAGACTGCTGCTAAGGTATTTTGTATTGTTCAGATTATCTATATTGATATGTAAAGTGGATTACACGTTGTGGCTTTATTAAAACTTTAGTATATCTTTCTCACGTGGGATTGTCTAAAAAAATTGGAAATTATTAAGAAAAAACTTGCCACTGATAATATCATTGAAATCACCTATGACATTTCTCTAAACCTTGTGATGATAATGTTATTTAAATTGAGTTTTTATTACAGTAAAAGCAGAAACTATAGGAAACACATATACTTCAAAATGTCTTACCTAGGAATAGTATTGAAGCATAAACTTTCCTTTTCTGCTCTTTGGGTTGATTTGGCACTGGTTGTTAGTTGTCAGCATCATATGTAATTCTTGTAACTTGGTTTATGAAGATCCTCTCTTGCACATCTTTCGGTCCAATTATTTCGTATGTGGTCATTGTATCAAATTCTAATAACTAACTCACCATTCTCCACAAGGCTTCTTTTTGACCTTAGGATCTTGTGTCACTGGTCTTTGAAAAATACTTGTTTAGGATGACATAGTTCATATGGCTTGCAGTAATCATTTTCATTATTATTAGAGCTCCTTTGACATGATCATATCCGCTACTTCCGTTTAGTGACTTGCTATTTGTGTATTATATAAATGTATGTTCCTCTTCTTTTAATTAAACTCTAATTGGAATATTTGATTGTCTGCAAAGTCGTGCTTGAAATATTGGTCATCACACTAGTTTGGTTGATGTGGATGCTCTAGACAAAACTGGCGCGGGCCAAAAATGCAAGACTGGAGATTTTTTGGCATACAAGAATAATGGATCATGAGTGGAAGGCTATTGCTTTTGTCCATAAGTCAAATGTGGAGAGTTATATACATTGAATTGCAGACTTCCTTGGACCCCATGAAAGGTACATTTCAGCCCTGTTACTATTTTCCTTGTTAGCTTGTTTTCTTTTCCATCATTCGAATCTTTTGTTGCTTTGTTTTACTTCTCGTGGTTGGATCTTTTTCTTAAAACTGAATTAATGGAGTGAGTTCTAGAGTGTTGAAGCTTTGATAATGATAGAAAGAAGTTTCACGTAATGGTTCATTTGTCCATTGCAAGCCAATAGCGGAATATTATCGAGTGCTTATTATGACGACTTCGCTTTCTGTTGAGATCCTATTGTCTAAGTCAAACGTGATATCGATACCATACTTGAATCAATTAAAAAATTTCTTATTGAGTTCAACATTAAGAGATAGAACGTTCTTCCAAGTCTTTTTCAAATATCACTTTCTACTGTGTTCCAGTGCACACTGAATATGTATTGGTATTAATTTATGATGGCAAATCAATCATGCTTTTGAAGCACAAGTGTGGACTAAAGTAGAAAGACTAACTAATTAAATGTCTTAGTGGTCAAAATCTATCTTGTGAGGTATCCAAGGAACTTTGCCATTTGAGGCCTGTAAGGATTTAATTTGAAAGTTACTGCACTGCTTCTCAAACTATAGATATTTATCTAATAGGTTTGATTTTTACCCATTCATTTTACTTCTCCGGACATCATTGTTATAAATATTAAATTAGGTAAATATGATGCATAATCAGTTTTTGCATTGGATCAGTAAGTGGATTTAGTTGGTTTGACAAAATCTACTGGAGTTCAACTTTAAAAATGTTAGTCAAATAATCACTTTGAATTTGCCAAATGCAGAAGCTATTTTATACATGATCCTTCTTCTAAGAAGTTTTCCATTTGTACGTAGTTATTCTTCAAGAAATAATGCTATTCACACAACACTTGCATTCACAATTTTGCTGACATGTCAACTAGTTTAATCTAAATTCAGGTGGCCCCATCAAGGCATCGACTTACTATTATACTCAGATAAGCCCATGAGTATACTGTACAATTGAGAGTGCTAAAGTTGTCAAGGTAGTTTTTTTTTTCCCTCTTTTTCATTATGATTAATGGTTGCATTTTGTTTATTTATCCAAACCAAATGTGGAGTTCTAGGAGGATCAATGTTCTACCCGCCATGTTTTGCCTATGTTCAAAACAAAATACAATTTTTCCTATGCAGCTATGATATTGGTCACATGTTTTTGTGCATAAACTTAGAGCTTTTTAATCGAAGAAAACGTTTTCTTTTTTATGCAGGTTCTACAGTGAGGTAAAAAACTAGAGAAGTGGTGCCACTAGCACAATTATTAACCCATTGTTTTCCACACACCCAAGTGGAAACTATTGATTTTACAAGGAGTTAAAGGCATTGTGTTACAAAATATGATAACTTCAGGTTAGTGAAGAGATATGATATGACATGACATTTGAAATGAACAATTTGATACACTAGGCTGACAAGACCTTTGTGGTATGGGATGAAAGGATGTGATCATATATAAATAAATATCATATTATAAAAAAAAATGGTGTAAGTTGTTTACTGTGCTGTTAGCTGAACAGGATAAAAAGGTTTTGGGAAGATAAAACGTGAAAACCGCCAAAAAGGACAAGTTGCAATACCTTGTACCCAGTGGCTAACATAGTTGACATTGATTTATGATGCTGAAGTGTTCAATTTAATCTTTTGTAGTACTTTGCTTGATTATTTTGATTTCTACTTGCAAATTGTCCTACTTGTTTTGTATTCTGGTTCTAAAGTTTGTGAATACCCACCACAAACTTTAATCATGTCGTTATGTAAGGCCCAAGTTGAACAGTTGCATTCTAATTACTTGTGAACAAAAATCTACTGTTAGGGGATTAAGCACCAATGAATCTGCCACAAGGCATTATATGCATGGTAATATAATATGAATTCATTGAAAATCAATTTAGTATTATCTTCTCTTTTGTTCTATGTGAAAGGACGTGTTAGATAGGCTTGAATAAACTTTTCCAAAAGAACTTCTAGGAGAAAATAAATAAATTCATATAATCTTTTAAATTTTTTACTTTTTTAATTCAAGTACTTTTTAATTTACGACGAAATTTATAAATTTTCATAGTTTTCTTTCTTTAAAAGTCTTTATGAGAAAATTTGTCTGTGTCCATAATATATTTTTGATGAAAGCCTTGTCAGAATTGATTGGAAGAGCATATTAATAAGGAGAATAGAGGAAGAGTTTAAAACTGATCTACAACTATTAGAAGATAAATTATTGGAAACCTCAATCTAGTTTTAGTGTATTTAGTTTCATGGTTTTATGGGAATTTTTCTTGTTACTACAAGTAACTTTAAGAACATTAAAAGTTAAAATAACAGTGAGGTAAACAAAAGGGTAGAGTTAGGTTTACAAAACTTTGGTCTTGTCAATTTTTTAAGGCTTTGAACTTAGTCTATTTATTTGATATTGTTCTATTTTAAAGCTTGACTTTTTTAAAAGCATAATTTGATTTGAAAGTTTATTTAAAAGTCCAATGGCAAGACTTTCTAAAGGTTGAAAAATATCTTTAAATTAGCTTTTGGGCCTAAGTTTACGTGTAAATTTGCCAATTATCTTTAGATCAGTAAGAATATAATTTTAAACATTATATTAATTTAATAATACTCTTCATGTCAATTTTTCTGTGGTTAAGGTATATGATAGATTATATAATTTTATAATATGAAATATTCTTTTCTAACTAAAATATTCTTTCATAAACGATTGAGTGTAATGCTTCAATATCATGACCAATGCAAATTAAAACATGGCAATGATTTATCTATAATGAGTAGAAAAAAATCATTTTTTTTGTCTTTGATTTATATTACGTTTCTTTTGAGATGTTTTCATCATCTTACTTCTTGAGTATCTTCTTTTGGATAATATGATGGGTTATACTTAAATATTTAAATTATCTTTATTAGTTGAGAGTTGTCAATGTTATTAAAAACACAATATTTATTTGTTTCAAATCAAGCTATTTATAAATTTGTACAGGATCTTTTGTTTGGATCAATATGAATATTATAATTAGTCTTATATTAGTCTATCAATATAGTCATTTTATTAAGTTGATTTGGAATTGGTTTTGTTTTTTAATTATTTTTTTGTGTCGGTTTTTTTTTTTTTATGTG
>Ga0209700_101850_pt1 | contig 43842 bp, 25 predicted proteins | sample SiratroredBW_FD_187528 | JGI IMG/M metagenome (GOLD analysis project Ga0209700, IMG submission 187528) | Root nodule microbial communities of legume samples collected from California, USA - Siratro red BW (SPAdes) (version 2) | ecosystem: Host-associated > Plants > Roots > Nodule | place: USA... | reverse complement strand
CTCCTTAAAAAGAAAAAAAAAAAACATTGAATTGCATTAATTATTTTAAACTTTGATATTTTTTAGCATTACAAAATGTTGGCATGCCTCTTATTTTTATCACATGAAATGAAATGCATGGCATGAAATATATATATATATATATATATATATATATATATATATATATATATATATATATATATATATATATATATATATATATATAACTTATTGTAATTTTGGCCATGTGAAGGTAAAAGGTGAAATATAACAAAGAACACCTTTTTTAACCAAAGGCTACTCATTACACTTAATATGCAAAGAATAAATCATTCCAAGAAACCTCTAACACCAAGAATGATACAAATGTTGAATTCACACAGATTTAGAAATTCAATGAAAAATATGCAATACCATGAACTCAAAATAAATGAAAGAATCGCAGAAAAGTTCCCAAACACCAAAAGACATGACACTTTAATATACACTAAAAAACAAATATTAATTAAGAGTGATGAGAGAAAAAAAATTATGATGATAGAATTTTTTTTTATAGATGTTGAAGCTACTTATAATTAAATTATTTATTTATTTTTATCTTTAATCAATCTCATCCACTCTTCCATATGTACGTTTTTTTAATTGTAACATTAGTAAGTAAAATTATTATTGTAAAATTATTGCTGTAAATAGGACCTTTAACAATGATTAAAAGAAGGTTTTAAAAATGGTTTTATATGATAAAAATGTCATTATAAGTTATATTATTCAAAGATTAGATTTGTCAGTATTAAAAAGGTTACAACGACAATTTTATCATCAATTGTTAGTGTAACTTCATTTAATAATGACGTGTTAGTGTAAAGTCATCATTATAAAATAACAACAATAGAGGTGATAACATTGTAGAAACAAAGCACAGTAATGACAAGAACGGTAACAAGCGTGAAGGACAGTGATAGGGTGGCAACAAACGCATTAGGGGTAGCAAGTGTGTTGGCGAGGTTGGAGTAATGATTGCAACACAAGACATGAGTGGAGGCAACACAAACAGTGATGAACCAAGGGCACAACAATCGATGGGCAACAACAACAGTGAACTTCAAAGGTTCAACAACAGAAAAGGAAAAAGAACGAAAACAGAGAAGAAAATGACAAACAAGCACCAATTTCGTTGTTCTAGAGTAGAAATAATGAGAAGGAGATGGTTTTGCAAAAAAATCATCATTATTTCTCACTTTTTTTCCTTTTAACGACGATCCTATGAGAAACTGTTATCGTTTCTCAAATTTTTTACTTTTAATAACGATTCTAGGTCGAATCGTTGTCATTTCCCACAACTTTTAATGACGATTTTAGGTCAAACTATCATCATTTCTCAATTGTTTGACTTTTAATGACCATTACTGGTCAACCATCATTAAAATGTATATTTATTTACATGTCATCTCATTTTTTTTTTTACGACAATAGCTCTAAAACTATTGTTAAAATGGGTTATATAATTCAAATTTTACACTAGTGAATCTTTAATAAAAAACCTGTAAAAACTAGTCATTTGATTAAGTAGTGAAAAAAATATATTTTCAACTATTTTACACCTTAGTTAGAATGCATTCATTTTTCTATTGGCATAACAATAAAATATCTTTTCAACTATTTTGGAGCTTAGTTATTTTCTATTAGCATGACAATATGTATAGGTAAGCATACAGAAGCTTATCACTTTTATCAAAGTATATATATATATTTTAGAGTGAATTAAGACACATATAAAACTATTATCCAATAAATTCATATAAAAAACTTTGCATCCAAAAAGGTTTTTCAAAAGTAAAAAATAAACAAGAGAGATAAATTGTTTTTATAACTTTTGTCATGTAAATTATGACCAATTTTTGGGAAACTATAAAGTTTCAATACATTTGCTAATTATAAGTATTTTTTTTTTCATAAGTTATTACTAACATGTCTTAAGTTTCTTTTATAATAAGTTTTTCTAATAGAATACAATTCCAAAAAAAATAGTTTAAGATTTCTAAGACTAAATAAAATGTCAAACAAAAAGATTGATAAATGTTTTATATAGTTACATTTATAGCATTCATCTTGCAATTTTCTTACCTAAAACTTTGTTTTAATTAAAGAAGATGTTAACCTAATACTACAAGAAAATAATTATTTAAAAACCAATTTTTAGCTATAAAAAAATGGTTGCTATTTGTGATTAAAATAATCACTAAATTAGGTTTTGGTTGTTAAATAAGTACAAAATAAAAGTAATAATTGAATTTAGTAATTAATTAAGTTAAGATAATTGATATCTAACATTAGCTACCAAGATTTTAGTCACTTATACCATTAGATTCTAAATTGATATGTAATTAAGTTAGAGACTAATTTAGAGTCTAATAGTATAAGTGAATAAAACTTAGGTAATTAAAAATTGGTCTCTAAATAGTTTTTTTCTTATAGTGTAATTATTAAAGAAAGATAGGATTATTATTTTATCACCTTAAATATTTTACTAGAAATTTATATTCTTTTTTTAGAAAAGCAGGAGAACTGAGGATATTGGTAGAAAAACTTTTGTAAGATGAAATTAAGCTTAAAGTTAAAGAAAATATTGAGTTTTAAAGTTAAATTTATCATTCATGATTGTGAAATTTTGTGTCTGGGTGAGCCTTTTTAGGTGCAATGCAAGTAAGGCAAAGCATGAGAATGTTCTCGTTTGCGAGTTTCAACTTTCTAAGGTTTATTACAAGAAGTCTGATATGACTTTTAATAAACTAATTTAAAAGGGACTCTTATGCCTATTGAGTGTAGTTTGTGGACGTGGGGTTTAAAAGGGTTTTGAAGAAAAAAAAAAAAAAGGTTGGTGAACAGATGAGTAACTCCCTTCGTACTTCTATGACTCTTCAACCAAGTTTCTTCATTTTTATATCATTTCTTCCTTTTTTATCCATCCAAGAGTAGCTAAACCCTTTTTTTGAATTAGATGTAGCTACATTAGACTTTATTCTATATTATTGGTATATATATGTGTGTATATATATATATATATATCATTTTCTTTATTGTTCAAATTTAGTGTTTTATTTATGTTTTTCATGTTTGTTTTGGGATACCACTCATAGCTTTTTCTACAACCTTGTTTGTTATTTAGAAACTACTCTCATTATCTTAAATTAAGGTAAAACATCCAATTAATCATGTATCTAGAAGTAAGTCGTGGTTAATCTATCATCTTTTAGTCATGAGCTTAAACCAAGTCATTTTCATGAGTTACGTGAGAGATTGAGGTTTAACATAGAGACTTAGATTCATTTCACTTAAGAAATTAGGATTTGACATAAATTTGACAATTCTTAGGATTTGACATAAATTTGACAAATTGATGTTAATGTTGAAATTCAAAGTGTATGAATTAAGTATCACATTCTTTGAATTTAAGTAATATTTAGTGAAATCTAACTTTGACATATTTATTTTGTATGCCCAAACTCAATTGATTAGGTTACTTATTTTCTATTTTTAGCACATTAGTAACTCTTAAAAAATCTTATTCTCTTCTATAACAATATTTCATAAACTATGTAATCTAGGTAAAAATTATATATTTTAATATTATTACATAAGTATAGTGTGAAAATAATGACTAAAATTCCCATTTTAAGCTTTCTAATGATGTAACATGAAATAGGTTTATAGTCTAACGTCTTTCAAAAATATCTAAGATGTTGAAATATTATCGAATAAAGAGAATCATTGTTTTTCTCATTTTGAATGCTTAGAATTTGTTCAAACTTTGTAACTCTTATAATTCTTCGTATAGGTGGTTCTATAAGTTATTAAGGAATGTTAGAGGTTCCTTGTGCAGACATTCATAAATTTCTTCTTATAGATTTATCCAATTTACTTATTCTGTTGATGTTGTAAGATATGACCATCGTTACAATTGACTATGACTTATTTTTGGATTTCTATTTTGACATTTTTCATGTGTGTCTTTTCATGGTAACTTGATCAAATGATTGCTTTCTCTAATAAATTCTAAAATTTTTCAAGACATTATTTCAAAACATAAAGTTTTACAAATAAATAGACGAAAAGATTAATTTATTTCATTTGTTAGCTCTCTTGTGAAATCAAATTAAATAATTTGTAAAGATTTTTATTTGAAAACATATAATAGATAAAATAACTTCATTTATTTTAAATTAACCATCGTCTATTTGATTTATTAAAATAATAATTTTATTTGTTAAACATCAAAATTAATTTCTTTAATTATACTTTTAAAACTTAAATTATTAGATCCTAACTTTATAAATTTGTATAGTTTAAAAGGTTTAGTCCTTTTGACATTACATAGTATGATAAGTTTATATGCATACTTGTAATTTTAAATTTTACTATTAAAAAAAAAAAAGCTAAATCATCATTTCAATTTTAAATTAATTCTAATTCATGCACAATATTGACTTATGTTAACAATCCATTATATAACTTCAACCCAAATCAATTCTAATTTATGTACAAATCAATTTTAATTTATGTACAAATCAAAATAGTATTTTATTACGGTTAAGAAAACTATCTTATGTCATCTTAATAAACAAATGTTTATGATCATATCTAAAAGGAGAAAGATGAAGAACCACAACTTCCTATTCAACTTGTCTCTCTTTCAAGTAGAAGGATAACCTAGAAAGTCAATAAGACCACAATCACACTATAAGAAAAAAGTCATTTAGAGATCAAATATTAGCTACCAAATGAAATGGTTGCTAATTGTGACCAAAATAGTCACCAAATTAGATTGTGGTTGTTAAATAACTACAAAATAGAAGTAATGATTGATTTAGTGACCAATTAAGTCAAGATAATTGGTATCTAACATTAGCTACCAAGGTTTTAGTGACTTATATCATTAGATTCTAAATTGGTAATATATTTGGTCACAATTAGCAACTATTTCGTTTGGTAGCTAAAAATTGGTCTCTAAATAGCTTTTTTCTTGTAGTGTCAATTATCATCTAATGAAAGGAAGAAGAATAAGACCTAACACATTTTTCATGGCAGTAAAAAATTATCCAAGTCCTGTCAATTTCATAAGTGAATTCCCTTGGCATTATCAAAGTGACTAGTGAGAAACAGAAAAAAAAAGTAAGAATTATCCGTCATTCCAAGATGATTGAGGCATCTATGTCTAAGGAGAAAGTCAAGGTTGATATTCTTGTTCCTCTAAATATAATAAAGTTTGTAACTATATTTGTGTTCTAACTAGTACTGGAAAAAAATGTTGAGATGAGTGTTGCCAAAATTGTAACTATATTATGCCAAGACCATTGAAGACTTTAAGATGATAAGAGAAAATGACATGGTCTGATGTCTTTTATAGTGGCTTGGAACCTAAAGAGAAGTTCCTATCCAAAACCTACCATGCATCGATAAATAGATGTTATATGGTACAAAATGTGCACTTACAATCAAATCAAAGCAACTCCTTGCACCCCTGAAATTCTACCTCCATTTATCAAAAAATAAGGGATTACACCTTTAAAGTCAAGCTTCCTTACTCAAATTCCATTCACTGTGGTGAAGTGAGTGCAATGCAATCGTGAAACTATGAGTGTCATGGTTGTCTATGAGCCACCCCCTTCAGAGAGCAATATGACCAACTAAGATATGAGTTATACAAAATTAAAGAAATCTTAAAGCAAGATCTAAAAGAAGATTGCAAGAATGTTGAGGTTAAAGCCTTAAAACGGTGAAGGATTACAAAATGGAATGTTGGACATTTCCATCAGACTACATTTCTAAAATATCCATCACCACCATCTAAATTCATGGAGATATCTTCAAAAGTTGATGGTTACACCCTTTATGTTAGTTTTAAATAAAAGGAATGAAAAATTGAGAAAAAAGACAAAGAATCATGAATTAGCATAAGGCAACAAAACAAGCAGGATTAACAAAAGAAATGGGAGCAAAACATCTAGAAGGGAGTATTTTTTTTATTATTTTAAATTATATTTTTTAAGTTTGACTTGTAAATATCATTACCTTGATGTGAAAATTTATTCTAAATACAATTGAATCCTTTTATACCGTAAATAAAAGTAATTTGTACACCACAAATAGGGACAAAATTAGTATTTTAAAACCTTTTAAAAAGTTTTGTAAACTTTTGAAAAACTTTTCTTGAATAAATTAATTTAAAGGTTTGAGTCCAAAAAACTAAATTAAGAAACATACAAATGCTGCAAAATAAAAGATAAGGATGAGAAGAAAGACACAAGAAGTTTTATATTGATTTGATTATTCTCAAATTTACATCCAATTACAATCTCTTCAACTTGAGAATGATTGATTTCACTGTATTGATATAAGTTAATTGAAGATATATTTTACATGCAACACATGCAATCACACAAGATATGAATTAAAATCTTGAAGACGTTAAAGAGAGATACAAACCAAAATGAAAAAACCTATTACAAAGAAAAATCAAATTTAGGTGTAAAAGGAATCACAAAAAAGTTAAAAATAACCCTAAACCCATCACTTAAAGTGACAACTATTCCAAAATTTTAAGAGCAAAAGAGAAAACAGAAATATCACCAAAGTGCATTTAAAAGAACTTTTAGACAAAGAAATAAGATTCTCAAAATGTTATTTTAAAGTGAGAGAGAACATTGAATGTTTTGAACTATTATTAGACTTGTTACTTTGAAAAAACACTAAAATCATATTTACACAACATGAATTTTGAATTGATCAAATAAATTATTTATAGTGATAATTGATTATATGATTTTTTTTTGTTGCTTATGAAAACATAACTTGAAAAATCTATTCGATTATGAGAGTTAATCGATTAAATACAAACCTCATATCTAAATCAAGTTTGATATCATTAACTAAGGCTAATCAATTATTTTGTTTGTTGTTGAATTTGAAAATCCAACAAGAACAATCTAATACATTATTTAGGTGATAACAATTATTGACAAACATATAATATAATATAAGCTTAAAATAATTGATTATTATTAAAGATAATCAATTAAATCACTTATTATAATTGATTATACTAAGAAATAATTGATTAATTTGTACTTTAATAAGCCTTTTTGAAAATAATTTGAAAATATGATTAAATTCAAAACAAAGGCACTTACGGACATAATGCATAGTCTGAGCCAAACCCAATAACATGTATGAATCACATTCCATCATGAAAGCAATAACACATAATTAAAAGTGACTTTGGTTTATCATAAAAATAAAACCTATTAATGAAAGAGTCTTAACTTGATCAACATTGTATTCACTTTGATTTTTTTATTCTAAAGTTATTGTATTTTTATGTTTTTTCGCTCCAATTTCCTTATGCATTTACTTGAATCATGCATGTAAAACATAAACATATTGCATTCCATGTTTGTGATATTTTCTTCTTTATTACATATCTTTCATGATTTCATTGGTTTTGACACCTTTATAATTGATAATTAAAAATTGTTTGTCACCATAAAGAAGGGATATTCTTAAATTCAAGTTGTACAAACCCTTTTTATAATTTTAATTAGTGCAAACAATATTTAGAAGTCATCTTAGAGAGGACATATGATTATTATCAACATCTAATAATCATATAACAAGTAATAGAATTATCTATCTCAATGTATAAACCTTACATGGTGTGTCTGATGACTATTATAACTTATTAGAATAATCATTTGAGACAAATTTATTATAACCACACTTTTGTATTAAATAAATAAGATAATATCCACTCAAGTTATTTTTTTGCAACCATAAGTCTTAAAAGTTTAACATGCTCCTCAAGTCAAAACAAATCAAATCAAAAGTGTGATTTGGAAAAGTAAAACTAACTATTGCATCTACTCCTTTAATGCACATACTATTTAGTGTAAAAAAAAAATGACAACACTTGACAAAGAAAAGGAAGATAAAATGTATTAGTTATCAACTTACAAGTTTTCATGAAACGATTACATTTAATGAAAAATTTATTGTTGTGCCTAAAACATTAAAGACTTCACATTAGTCTAGGTAGATAATGTAAAGAAGAAAGTAAAGTGCATAATAACAAAATAACAAAAATTAGGATAGCTCAAATTTTAACAAACTTTTAATTCCTCAATATATAAAAAAGAACACTAAGACAACAATTAAAAAAAATGAAATAAGGAAAGCATACATATGAATACAAAAAAGTTTTATATAAAAACAAGCTAATAGAGAAAACATACTATGTTGAAAGTGTATCCAACATTTTTATTTTTCTTAAACTATCCATGTTAGATGGACTAAGAGAGACTTTCAATTTTTGTATTCATCTTTATCCTTCGTTTAACCTTATTGTGTTATAAGTTGAGAATTACTTATTATTTAATGAATACTCATCACATAAAATTTTTAAAAAACTATAAAAAAAATCATAAAGTTAGGTTGAATATATTAAATAAAGATCATATATTATAGTTTCAACTATTTTAATAATTCTATATCAAAAGTATTATTATTTATGTTTTAGAATTACGAGTAAGTTTTTGAAAATGAAGATAGTAATACTTTTTATTTATAAATACGTTTATTTAAAAATTAAAATTACTTTTAATTATTTTATAAGTAAAGAAATTATCTAATAATTAAATTCTTTTAACAATATCATATATTCAAATTACAAGAAAGAGAAGAAAATCACTAAGTAATTGAATGAAATGAATAGTAATATATCCTTCTCCAATTAGGTTTTATCATATTTTTGCAATATAATAAAATTGCTCCATCTTCTTGTATTATAGCATTCATCACCAAATTCAAACGGTTTTCTCCCACTATTTTCTTGTATTATACCATGTATCATCACTAAATTCAAAATATATCCCCGATTTAAAGTATAACGATACAAAACAATAAATAATAATAAAATTTTTAAAATTAAAATGACGCAACGGAACGAGAGTTAAATGCTACATTTTATTTTAAATCGGCTATCGTTACATTATTTTGTAAAATGCTGATAAATCGGAACACAATTTTTCCTATAAACACAACGTGATTCGAATTCTAATGCTCCCACTGTCCAATTATTTTTTATTATCTTATTAGTGACGTTAGGATTATGTAATAAAACTACAATATAATTAATAATTAACTAATAACAGTTGTTTTTGAGAAAAAGAAGGAAGAATGGGCTGTTTCTCAATTTATTTTTTTCCCCTTCCAAAAAAGAAAAGTTTATTAAATTCCCCTAATATTTTTTTTTTCTCGGTTTGGTTTCACAAAATCGCAATTTGTATCACTCGTTTCCGTTTCCCTTCGAGGAGAGACAGTGCCTGCCGCCACTGTTCTATGCGCCCCCTTCTTCTTCTTCTTCATCATCATCATCATCATCTTCTCTACCATCATCATCACCACCACCGCCACCATAACCATCACTATCATCATCTTCAACATCACCATCACCATCTTCATATTCCTCATCTGCGAAAAGCTAGGGTTCCCTCCGCGTCAAAACCCTCCCCTATTCCATGTACGATCACTGAGGAGGGTTTCTGATTTGGATGGCATTGGGAGATTTGATGGCCTCTCGCTTTTCACAATCCACCGTTCTCGTCGTTCCGAGCCAGAACCACCACGACGATTCCACCGCCTCCTCTTCCTCCTCCTCCGTCGCCGTCGTCACCGCCACTAACAACACTGACGATGCCGATTTCACTAACCGCGGGGACTCTGAAGCCGCCATCGCTAGCAGCAGCGGCAACTACACCGGGAATGGCCCCACCAGCATGGCCTACCTGCCGCAGACCGTCGTCCTTTGTGAGCTCCGCCACGAAGCCTTCGAGGCCGCCGTCCCCGCCGGCCCCGCCGACAGCGGCCTAGTCTCCAAGTGGCGACCCAAGGATAGGGTCAGTTCAATCGCCCTGGAAAGTTCGATTCAGTTGTTATTTGTTAACCTTGTTTGTATTGTATGCATTTTGCTGTGATGAATCGGTGATTTGCGATTTTTGTTACGTAGATATTGGAAAATTGTTAGCGTGGGTCACGTGTTCTGGGTGACACAAATTTGGGCAATGTAGAAAAAAAGGGCGTTTAGGTCAATGCAGTGGCAGCATTGGTGACTGTGAATGGATGCCTTTGTTTGACTATGTTTGTGTATGTGATAATGTGGTTAGGGAGTTGTCAAGGATGTAAAATGTTTGACCTGTTATACACTAGATTTTGTTAAGATGGTAGCCTCTGAAGTGCAAAAGTGAAATGTTGAGTGATACTGAACTAATAATTGATGAGAAAATCGAGTGAGTTCTGTGATGTTTGTGGGTTGTAATGCAGCTTCTTTCTTGCACTTTGTACTTCAGCGGATCTTGAATTAGATCAATTTAGAATAATGATAACCGGTTCAATTCAAAATAATGATAACGGGATCAATTCAAAATAATGATGGCGGTTATAGTAGTGCACCTGATTGATACCTGCACTGGGGAAATTTCTTCTATTAATTGTGAGCTTGGTGTTTGATGAATTCTCATTTTGCTAAAGATTTGGCTGTAAAAGTGGATAAATTATTCTTGAACTTGCTTCACTGAATTAGTGATTTCTGAATGGAGGTGGGGGAAAGAGTGTTTACATGTGTTTCTTTAGGGTGATAGGACTTGTGTAAATCCTTGTAGCTTGCATTAGGAAGTGGCTTGTTTAACTGAAATGGAGGTTGCTAGCTTCTTATATTGGTTGCAATTGCCGGACACTTGACAGAGGTGGATTTTGGTCTACATGTATACACATGTAAAATTAAGTATATGCTTTTTCTGTAAGGAGCATTGATATATTCCAACCCTTGTTAGAAGGTGAAATAAGCAGGCCACTTTTGTCTAGTCTGATTATATCGACTGGAAATTTTTTGTTAGCAGTTTTGCAATGATCTTTATCTATCCCTTTCTGTGTTCTTTTTTTTGAAACTAGCGCAATTGTGTTTTGTTAAAAAAGGTCGAGGACATAAGTAGTTGATTGACAATTAATGTTCTAAAGGTATTTGCAATTTTTCAATCTGTCTTGTTACCATTCTGGATGTAATTTTAGAATAAAGATTGAACAAAGAGATTGTTCTCTATTCAGTAAAATATAATATTTCTTGCTGCATTTGAAACAAGGCATTACGAAGTGTGTAATGTATAAATGTGGTTTATTTTTCTGATAAGTTTTATACTGTTGGTTCGTTGCTTTTTGTAGGAGAGGGTATGGCGGAGCCTATTTTTAACCATAACATTTCTCCCATTTATAAAAGATTTCTTGAATAATTGTCTACATTTGCAGTGGATTTCTGGTGTATATTATATTGATATTTAACATTTTTCTTCATAATCAGAATACATTTTTATCGAAGTGTCTGTTTCTTCCTCTAAGATCTCTTAAAGACTTCTTTAAGATGTTTATATGCTATATCTGTGGTAAGAAGTATGCTCCATTTTAACTCCTAATTTTGTGGTGCAGATGAAGACAGGATGTGTAGCTCTAGTGTTATGTTTGAACATTAGTGTGGACCCACCAGACGTAATAAAGATATCCCCTTGTGCCAGAATGGAGTGCTGGATAGGTCTCTTGTTACCTTTAATCTCATTATTCAGTTGTTGTTTTCTGTAGTTTGTACTCTCAATATGTTTCCTTGATTTGAGATATTTTGCATTCTTTTGCTCTATTCATGTTTGGAAATAGCTTTGGGCTTCTTAATGTTATTACATGACGTGTTTTTGTTATTAACTATTTGTTCTTTTGCAAGTTCATTTTTCTGATGAATTAGTGTGCTGTTTTGCATTTATATTTTATGGTTGAACTCTTTGATTCATACTTGTCTTTATCTTTTTATCCAGTCATTAACTTTTTGATCCCCAGCCTAATTATTTAGAGTTATTTGCAACTTTGTCAATGAAAAATGTAGCTAAATGGGTTGAGTAGAATCTTTGTTACGTATCAAAACTTTGGAGGCTTGCGACCATGGTTAATGTGCAGACAGTTTTTTATGCTTACCTTGTTTAATACTGCAGATCCATTTTCTATGGCACCACAAAAGGCATTGGAGTCAATTGGAAAAACTTTGAGCAGTCAGTATGAAAGATGGCAACCAAAGGTGGGAATGTTTAACTAGCTACCTTATCCTCATGTTAACTCTGAAATTGTTTTATAGTTAACCTTATTGAGATCTTTACAGGCCCGCTATAAATGTCAACTTGACCCAACAGTAGATGAGGTGAAGAAACTCTGTACTACTTGTCGTAGATATGCAAAGTCAGAAAGAGTTTTATTCCATTACAATGGGCATGGTGTCCCAAAACCAACCAATAACGGAGAAATTTGGGTCTTCAATAAGGTCAATGTTCGTATTTTCTCAGTTCTTGATGCGAAGTAGTTACTTGATAAATCAAATATTGTTCTCTTCATACTGGCAATGTAGGCCTAGTTGAAAAAGAAGTGGGTCTGCATGGTTTTTTGCACACTCGAACCATGTTAACTCTCTTGTAAACACGAGCAAACTTGCTCAAACTAGGGTAAAAAATCACGAGTTTATATTCGATTTAGCAAGATCAGTTAGACATTAGCCAACAATGACACTGGATTTGTTTGTTTCTAGGTCATGATTTTTGCAAAAACAAGCCTAGGGAAAAATTTTATGGTCCACTGGTTCTCTCTTGCAAGTTTCTGTCTGTTTTAGGTGTTGATGATGTTACGTGCTATCGCACTAACTCTCTCTTGGTGTCTTTCTCTGCTCTGCCCCGTTTTGTGTTTCTGATTCTCTTGGAAACTTTGTGATCTCACTTCTCTCTCATTTCCTTTCTTTTGTCCAGTTTCATATATAGTGCTGGCTCAAACTACAAATTAGTGAGTTGTTAGGGTTTGTTTTTTTTACTCCTCTTTTGCTATTTTGGACTATTGGGCCTCAGTTTAAGTCCAACAATTTCTTTTTTTTATGTAAAGCATAGTGTATAATATAATCAACTAGAGTAACGATAAAGACATAATAATATTAGAAAATATAAAAAATATTTAAGAAGTATATAATATGATCAACTAATATGTTACAGTAGAAAATATAAGAAGTTATTTATAGCATCATATAATATTGAATTATTATGTTATTTATATGTATTTCAATGTACCTTTTATCCAAAGTTAACTCTTACTACTTTATGAAGCTCCCACAAGTTTATGTAAACTATCGAGCTTGACAACCTTTTGTGTATAGGTTCTACCTCTTTAAAAATGTGCCATGCTCTGTAGAGAAAAATAGTATAAAAGATAAAAGTGGGAGAATGGAAAATGAATGATTGTGAAAGTAGGACAAACCCATGAATAGAAGCAAAATAGGGTGGCAAAAGTATGAGAAGAAAATGGGTAAGAAAGCAATTCACTATTTATTCTAGGCAGGATGAATATAATGTATTTTAATTATTTTTCTTTCATGCCTCTTGTTTTGCTCAGATTTTTTCGGCAAGTGCAACGAGGGAGATATTAAATAATCATAAAAGACCCGTAAATAAATATAAAAGGTATTTATTTTGTAAATGAGAAGAGTTTACAATAACAATTGTGCTAGAAAAGGCAAATTTTTTTGCTCCTGACTTTACCACGATAATAACTGATAAATAGTTAAAACTAAACTGGAATTGTATCTTATCACAGATGCCTGATTAGATTGACTTTTGCTACTAGATATCATGGGTTCCCATTGAGTATAATGCCCTCATTCACAATATCATGATGAGAATAGCTACAAGACATTCCTCTTATTTTCATCATATGTTATGCAGAGTTATACGCAGTATATCCCATTACCCATCAGTGAACTTGATTCTTGGCTGAAGACCCCATCAATTTATGTTTTTGATTGCTCTGCAGCTGGGATGATTGTGAATTCCTTCATTGAGGTATCCACACAAAACCATGTTATTACATACTTGTAAAAAAAAAATTCAAATGTATTGGTACTGATTGTCTTTTTTGGACTCCAAATTTGTTACTGGACTTGTTATTGATAAGCTTCATGAATGGAGTGCTTCCAACTCCTCTGTGCCCCAAAGGGATTGCATTCTGCTTGCAGCATGTGAAGCACACGAGACTTTGCCTCAGAGTGCAGAATTCCCTGCTGATGTGTTTACATCTTGCCTTACAACGCCTATAAAGATGGCATTGCGATGGTGAAACTTTTCATTAATTCTTAGTTTATCCTGTTCAGAATGTTTAGTATGTTAAACATTCACGTAGGTTTAGGATACCTTATTAATATTTTTTGAACGTCAATAGCATTATGCATGGATTTTGAAAGCATTGTGCATGATGAACACTTTTGTAACATGAATTGTTTTACTTTACCCACCCAATCTTTTACCTGATTATACTTTCCCATATCTAACCCTTGCTTAGCTACTTTTGTCTAATATCATTTCATGATGGTTGATTGATCGTATATATCATAATCCCGAATCATAAATATCATTTTTTATAATACAATTTCTCCTTGGGAGTATTTTTGCTCTTTAACTGATTTATTATCTCTATTGTAACTTTTGCAACTGGACTTTTTGTTAATTGCAATAGTGATAGAAGAAAAAACCAGTGATAAAGATGGTTTTTACTATGAAATTGATTTTATGCTTGACATCTACTTTTGCATTCCTAACTTAACTGTCCTCATTTTCTCTAATTCCTGAGATTTCTAGTGTTGGTAACTGATAATTTTATATCTCAGCAAACTGGCTATTGATAACTTTTTCGTGTTGTAATTTGTCTCTAGGTTTTGTACACGTTCATTACTTCGTGAATCACTTGATTATTCGCTTATAGACAAGATCCCTGGCCGTCCTAATGATCGAAAGACACTTCTGGGTGAATTGAATTGGATTTTTACAGCAGTAACTGATACAATTGCCTGGAATGTTCTTCCCCATGGTGGGTCTCAACCCTCCCCATCATTTTCGCTGACTTACTAAATTGCAACAGTTTTCTTTTGAAATCCAGTTAGCAAACATTTTAAGTTGGTATCTTTTTATCTTATATTGATAATTATTTTGTCCTGCAGATCTTTTTCAGAGACTGTTCAGACAGGATTTGCTTGTTGCAAGTCTGTTTCGAAATTTTCTACTTGCTGAGCGAATCATGAGATCTGCAAATTGTTCTCCTGTTTCTCACCCAATGTTACCTCCAACCCACCAGCATCATATGTGGTATTGTTGGTGACTGTAATGATATTTTTTTATTTGTTGCCAAATTTTCTCAACAGTTTATGTTTTTTCTCCACACTTCAGGGATGCATGGGACATGGCTGCTGAGCTATGCCTCTCTCAACTTCCATCTTTGGTTGAGGATCCTAATGCTGAATTTCAGGTATCTGGAATTCTGGATTTATTTTTTGTAATAACTCTGATGTAAATTTCGTTCTGAAATTGAATATTAAATAATAGAAATTAGCTAAGGTATTCTGGTTTGGCAAGGAATAATTGCAATACGAAGGATTATGTATGTGTTTTGGGCTTACCTGATGAAGTATGTTGTTTTTCTCTATCAGCCTAGTACATTTTTCACTGAGCAGTTGACAGCATTTGAGGTATGGCTTGACCATGGTTCTGAACATAAGAAACCACCGGAGCAGTTGCCTATAGTTCTTCAGGTGCGATCTATGTAGTTGTCTTTGTTTCCTTTTAAGCCGTTGTGTTGCTTCATAATACTGTTGTTGGGTAGCTTACAAGATTTTAATGAAATCAGCTGTCAGTTCCTGTTCCTTAATTAAGTTTTTCAAGCGTAAGTGTTTCTTATTATCATTCTTATGATAGACATTTGTCTAAGTGATGTAATTGTTGTGAGCATCTACTCTCTTAAAAACAGGGGTAGCCTTTTCTCGCTGTAATGGAAATGGACATTTCTGTTTTGTTCATTCAACATACATTATGCGAATTGTCCTAAAATGTTTTTCCAAAAGTGTATTATGGTCAATGCTTGTCTCGATTATTTGTTATTCATTTATTTGAGGGACTTTCTTGCAATTTGGTTGACTTGGCAATCATCTTCCTAAGTCTTGATTCTGTATAGGTTCAGAATTTGTATCCTTAGATCTGTTGTGACCAATTGTTTTGTATAATCTCATTTGCAAAACGACCTTTCAATCTTCCTTTATGCACTTTCCACTCGAATTAGTTTTTCATTTTTTCACTGTAAGTCTACTTTATACTTCTGGGAAAATTGTTTGCTCTTTTCCATGCATTGATAGGCATTGTTCCTATTTCAGGTTTTACTTAGCCAATGCCATCGCTTTCGGGCCTTAGTGCTCCTTGGAAGGTTCCTTGATATGGGGCCATGGGCGGTTGATCTGGTAGTTTTTCTTTAGATTCATCAACTTTTGTTGCAATTGTTTTACCTATTTATTTATTTTTCTGTAAAGGTTTATGAGAACTTAATACCAAATTTTCTATATGTAGGCATTGTCTGTTGGAATATTTCCTTATGTTCTAAAGCTATTGCAAACAACAACACCAGAACTACGTCAGATCCTTGTATTCATATGGACAAAGATTCTTGCACTTGACAAGGTAGATTTGGAGGAAATAAATTCTTTAAGTAAATATTGTTTATTGTGGTTGGCTTTGAACAAAATGTGTTTTTTTTTTCAAAATTAATTTCATCCAAACATGCGTTAAATCAAGTTGAAATTTTGTCTTGGTCAGTGAAGGTTGCTTTTACTGTAGTAGTTATTGCAGTACATTCACTTGCTTGGCATGGTGCTGGAAAAGCCAAGAAAAAGTAGATTAAGAACATTTGAAAAAGATGTGATTTTTTCTCCAAAATTAATCTCAACCAAACATGCGTTAAATCATATTGAAATTTTGTCTTAGCCACTGAAGTCTTTTAATCTAGTTATTGCAGTATATACACTTGCTTTGCATGGTGCTGGACAAGCCAAGAAAAGTAGAAAGATAGGGGAAGATAACGAAAATAGGGAAAGAAGCATTTACCCTATGTTTTGACCGAGGAGAGAGGACAAATTAAGGGAGGAGAAAGTTTTAAAATTTTAAATTGAGGGAACATTGGAAGATTATGTTGGCCCATAGACCCACTGCCTTAGGATGATATTTTCTTAGGGGAACCTTTTTCTTAGGTTCTCATGCACTATTATAGTGCTGCCTTTGATGAGTTTCAGTGTCCATCATTTGCTTCAGCAAACATAAGGTTGGAATTGTGCCGTGCCAATCTATCCCACCATCCAATGTGTCCAAGCATCCTAACGCCAATGCAAACCACCCATTCACATGCTTTCACAAGCGTCTTATCTCTTCTTTGAACCACAACTCCCACTGGCTCGTGGCAGCATTTGCAGTGGTGCCAGACGGTTGACCAATCTGCGCCCAGGTTGCCTCCTCCATGTGCTCATATCCTTTGTGGTGGTGGATCCATTGGAGTTTATTGACTCGTCTGATCTACTTTTCCCTGACCTTGGATTATTTTTGTTCCAGATTTAAGGAAAAAAATTGTCTTCCAGCACCACATCAACATCTACAACAAATTCTCTCGTCTTTTCCTCTAACCATATTGTTAGTATTGAAAAGATAGACAGGTTTAACTATGCAACTTGGGCTTCCAAAATTGGGTTATGCTTAAGTTAGGTTGGGCTACAAATCCTATTTGACTACAATTGCCGAATTTGTCCGTATAGAACATTGTGAACAATGGATAGGTTGATGCTGAACTGTGTAGTGTTATTAAATCTACAATTCACACCTCACTTAAACCTATTTTTTTTGTCTCCATGAGACGTGTGCATTAGTTTGGATTGAGGCTTGTGCCCTTTATAACAATGGCAGTCAGCTGTACGGGGTGTGCAAAGATCCCTATATATGTGTTAGGGAACTTCATGCTGCTTTACATGATTTTAGTGAGCTCCTTCCCCAGTTGCAAATTTAAAGTAATTTAGGTAGGAACCACAATATTTATTTTATGTCCTTAGGCTTGTATGGTTTGCCACAAGAGTATTTTTGGTACCGTGATTAGATTTTGGGATTACCATAAACCTACTATGACTTCTCTACGTTACCTCATATTTCTTAGAAAATAAACATTGACACATATTTATCTGCAAGAGAAGTTACCACCTTTGCATTGCAGAATAATAATTGTGTACACTTTCGCAAAAGTAATTCTAAAAATTGTCCAAAATGGAAATGTTGCCATTGCATTGGACTTACCACTAATAGGAGTTGGAAGCAAACTCATTTTTGGAGCAAACTCAGTAGACTCATTGTGAACTTTGCAACCAAGTAGGCGAGTCTAGAGGGGTTTCTTTTTTTAACCCTAAATGACACCATTGATGCTCGTTTCTTCAGCAAAAATAAAGAATCTCCTCGGGATTTGGTTTGTTGTCCACCACCCCAAAAACTAGGGTTTACTGTTTTGGTCTCCATTTGCCATGACATGTTGTTCTCTTTTTCAATCATGCCAAAGTCACTGTTGTTTCACTATGTGGTTGTGCGTTATAAACGGTTCTTTGCTCGCAATTCTATCTGCTTGCGGTTCTCTTTGCACGTGGTTTTGGTCACATTTCTCTCTACTCGTTCTCTACGCTTGCAGTTCTCTCTGCATGCAATTCTCTACAGCTAAAGTTCTGATTTGCTTGCATGGTGTTATGCTCTTCTCTGTTCACGGTTCTTAAGCTATGTAAAATAAACTTTTGTAAATTTTAACTACTCTTCTTTGCTTGCTTGGTGTTTTTCAATATTGTTTTTTAATTATAGAGATTTTAATAAATATATATATATATATATATATATATATATTTTAAATCAATAGTTGATAATTTAAACTAGGGAGCAATTAAAGGTATGTGGGGAACAAATTCAACTAAGGGCAATCCGAGTATTTTTCATCTTAACAATTTATGTTTTGTAATATTTGTATGAATTTATGTATTTAGTGTTGTGGACTTATTTTTCTTAATTATGCTATTGAAATATTGAATTAGTATGTTATTTGTATAAATTATTCTTTTTATATGAAGTAAACTCATACTCTTATGAGTTTACGTGTCTAGTTTACAAGTGGAGTTTACGAAGCTCTCACGAGTTCACACAAACTCTCGGGTTTCATAACCTTGTTGTATATGACTATGAAAACATATGAAGACTTAATCAAATGGTTTGAGACACACCAATCCACTAGTGACATTGTTTCGGTGACACACTGGTAATTCATCTGCTTGTCACTATCAATCTCCTTCTCTTGTCTTTTGGTCATTGATTCTGGTGCAACCGATCATATATTTGATAATTGTTTTTTTTTCTCATTCTTTACTACAACCAATTTTCCTTTTATAACTGCTATCAATGGTTCACAAACACAAGCTTGTGACATTGGTAATATCCAACCCCTCTCTTCATATCCAACCCCTCTCTTCGCTTATTAGTAACTCTGATCTTTATGTCCCTAATTGCCATTTTAGTTACTGTCAATCATTTGATTGACCCAATCCCATGATATTATCTTCATTTTCACTAAAAATAATGTTATGCAGGACCAATATCTGGCAGGACTATGGGCGTTAGATATGAGTCACATGGTTTTTACTATCTCTCTCATCACATGTATGTGCATCAATGGTCTCTCCAATGATGATTCATGCACAATTGGACATTTTGAGTTGACAAAGTTCTATTAAATGGTGTCGAGTTTTAAACATTTGTCTAGTCATGTCATTTAGGAAAACATTTTCGTCAGTTGTTTCCTATAGTCTTAATAAACAAGCTTCATCACCTTTTTAGTTCAATCTAATATCTGGAGCTCCTCTTGTAATGTTGTTCCTTCTAGTTTTAAATATCTTATTGCTTTTATTGATGATTATTCTAAGTGTACTTGGACTCGGTTGATGAAGAGTCAATCAAATGTGGTATTTTTTTTCGAATTAAAATCAAAACACAATTTGGTATCTCCATGTGTTCTTTGCAGTGACAATGTCCATGAATATGTATTTGACCAATTCCAACAGTTCTGCATCAAACTTCATGTCCTCATACTTAACAAAATTGAGTAGGTGAACACAAACAAATCACAAAGTTCTTATTGAAACTACTCAGACATTTATTCACCGTCATCTTTACAACATGTTGTCTCATCAACCAAATGTTATATCATTTGTCCTTGATGATTGGATACCCCACTTTGCCCTTATTTTTCATTCTCTTCCACATAGCTTTCTCTCACGCTTTTTTTGGTACCACATGTTTTGTACATAACGTCACATTTGATCAATATAAATTGTATCCTTGATCGTTCAAATGTGTCTTCATGAGATATCATCATTCTCAAAAAAGGTATCAATGTGTCTTTTCTATTCTAATCCGTATATTGTGTCTGTTGATGTCACTTTCCCACCATTGTCAATATTCCTTCATCACCACCATATGACTCTGCCTTAACTTGGGATGCTTTTCCAACACCTCTTCAGCTAAATCAATGTTGTTCACGACCTATTGAAATTCCAGTATGGGATCCATCTTTGACAGACAAGGACACAATGGAGGTCATGTCAGTATCCGATCCCCTCTGAAAATGACTAGCCTATTGTTCATGATATTACATGTTCTACCTATAACCCTTCTCCCCACTATACTAACCTTAGTTATCATCGACTTTCCACCATACATTATACTTGTTTGTCCTCATTATCTTTTGTTTGTATTCATAAGTCTCCATGTGAAGCTTTTGCTTTCCTGGAGTGGCAATAAGCGATGATTAATCTGTGTGCCTTGATATGGTATGTCATCTATGCCGGGCTTGATATTCCCATATACGGTTTGGGCGATTTGGATGTCATCCAACAACCTGGAATGATATAGTGATGTTGATCATTCTTTGTTTTATAGTCATTCTCCTCAAGGATTTATATATGTCTCATGGACAAGATTGTTATCACAGGCAGTGACAAGGAGGGTATTGTCCAACTAAAACAATATCTTAAAAGGTCTAGACAAAAGATCTTGCCTTGGTCTAGAAGTTACATAGTCCAAGGATGGTTTGGTCGCATCTTAAAAAGAAAATATGCTCTTAACATTTTGGAAGAAACATGGTTGTTAAATGCTAATAAGCTTGAGGACACATCAATGGATCCGAGTGTCAACCTTGTACCTAACCAAGGAGAACTATTATGATCCTGGGAGATACATGTTAGTTGGTAAGCTAAATTACTTTATTGTGACTTGTCGTGACATCGCCTTTATAGTGACTGGAATAAATTAATTTAACTCTCCTTGTCAAGACCACTAGGATGCATTCAAATTGATCTTGATGTATATTAAGAATGTTCCTAACAAAGGCCTCATGTATGAAGGTAAGGGAATATCAAGTTGTTGGGTATTATGATGCTGACTAGGTAGGGTCACCATGTGATCGCACTCTACTTCAGGGTATTGTTGTTGGAGGTAATTTAATATCATGGAAAAGCAAGAAATGGAATGTTGTGGGAAGATGAAGTCTGGAAGCGTATTACAAGACAATGACATTAGTTACTTGTGAGCTCATACAGCTAAAACAACTCAGCTTGAATTTGAAGAAGATTTCGAAATGCACCTTATATGTGACACATTGCTTCTAATTCTGTCTTTCTTGAGAGGACCAAACATATTGAGTTAAATTTTCATTTGGAAAGAGAAATTACTGAAAACATCCCCACTAAATTTGTGTCAATATCACTAAGTCTCTAAGAGGACCTAAGATCGAACATATTTGCGTTGAGCTAGGAATATGCAACTTATATGCTCCAACTTCAGGGAAAGTGTTATAATTTTAGAAATAAGTAGATTCTATATAAAGAAATATATATATATATATATATATATATATATATATATATATATATATTGTTATTATTATTAGCAACGTCTTTATTTATAACACTCATCCTTATATACTCCAGTTTCAGGGGAGTGTTATACTTATAGAAATAAGGAGTAGATCCTATATAAATATACTATCAACATTATATATGTATCATTAGAAATGTTTTTATTTATTCTTGTATCATATCTTTATTACTAGAGGATATTGAATCACTATTTTTTTTTGTATTGATTCTGTTTTCTCAATATGAATGAAGCATCCTTGTCCTAGAAACATTCAGTTTCAGCTCAACGTCTATTTCTTTCCTGTAGTTTAACAGTAGTAAAAGATTTCTAAGTGTTACCTTTTTTAAATGAAACATTCAATAGGCTGTTGGTCACATTACTAATGAAATCCGTAATAAAAAATGCAAACTGTGTGATCAATCCTAAACTCCGTTAACATAGTTGTGAATATTCTCTTTTTTTGCTCACCTTTATAATTTTCTAATGAAATTTGGTCTTGAACTCTGATGTTGAATGTCTGCTGCGTCTGGCATTGATTATGTTCCATTTCTGTGTTGTAGTCATGTCAGGTTGATCTAGTGAAGGATGGTGGTCATATATATTTCATTAAGTTTCTTGATAGCATGGAAGCATATCCAGAGCAACGGGCAATGGCTGCTTTTGTCTTGGCTGTGATTGTGGATGGTCATAGACGGGGCCAAGAAGCTTGTATGGAAGCTGGTCTGATTCATGTCTGCTTAAAGCACCTTCAGAGTGCATGTCCTAATGATTCACAAACTGAACCCCTTTTCCTTCAGTGGCTTTGCCTATGTCTGGGGAAATTGTGGGAAGACTTCTCGGAGGCACAAACAATTGGTTTACAGGAAGATGCAACTACTATATTAGCTCCTCTACTATCTGAAACCCAGGCGGAGGTTTATGTCCTACTTATTGTTTCTATTTCCAGTTGCCAGATGCTTATAATTTTTGATGAATTAATCAAATAAATTTAGTCATGCAATTTATTGTTTCACACAGGTTAGGGCATCTGCTGTTTTTGCACTGGGTACCCTTCTTGATGTGGGATTTGATACATGTAGAAGTGTTGGTGGCGATGAAGAATGTGACGATGATGAAAAGTTTAGGGCTGAAGTTAGTATAGTTAAGAGTATGTTATGTGTTGCTTCAGATGGGAGTCCATTGGTGAGAGCAGAGGTAGCAGTAGGTATGTGTTTAAGCATCTAAAGCTATAATTTATTTTGAATTTGTGAATACGTTTTATTTAGCAGTAGGTTGTTATTTTTAATAGATATCATTACTGCAAATTTTTAATCATTTGCAAACAAGTTCCTAATAGCTAGTTGTTTCCGAACTTAAAGAAAGATGAAAAACCTTAAAACAATGTAATTGTTACTAGTGAATAAGAAAGAAAGCGTCTGCAGAAAAAGTAATCAAACTTGCATCTAAAAACATTTGTTTTTGTGTTTCTAGTTGTCTCTAATTTGATTGCAATGCTGTTAATTGGTTTGTAGTCTCAGACAACTTAATGTTGTCAATATAGTATGGGAGGGCTGATATACTTTAGAGTGAAATGGATCTGAGACATGTTGCTGACCTTTTTTTTTTCAACTGTCAGCTCTAGCACGATTTGCTTTTGGCCACAACAAGCACCTGAAATCTATTGCTGCTGCATATTGGAAGCCTCAGTCTAATTCTTTGATTAATTCCTTACCTTCATTGGCTAATATAAAAGGTTCAGTTGGTGGATATCCTAAACAGAACCAACATATACCTCATGGAAGTATCGTTTCTCCTCAAATTGGTCCTATCAGGGTTGGAAATGACAATTCTCCAGTGGTTCGAGATGGTCGGGTCTCTTCTAGCAGTCCTCTTGCTGGTTCGGGAATCATGCATGGGTCCCCATTGTCCGATGATTCATCTCATCACTCTGATTCAGGAATTCTAAATGATGGTTTCAGCAATGGAGTGGTTAACCACACTGGACCAAAGCCCTTGGACAATGCATTGTATTCACAATGTGTACTTGCTATGTGTACTTTAGCAAAAGATCCATCTCCACGCATTGCAAATCTTGGTCGTCGAGTACTGTCCATCATAGGTATTGAACAAGTGGTTGCAAAACCGTTGAAGTCTAGTGGTGTTCGAACTGCTGATTCTACAGCTTCTCCAACTCTTGCTGGACTGGCTCGATCGTCTTCTTGGTTTGATATGAATGGAGGTAGATCTCCTTTTCCAGGTTACTTAATGGTTAATCCTGTGGGATAATAACTTCCGAAGCAGTTTCGTGAACTTTATCTCTCAACATCAATCTTATTTGTTATAATCCTGCTGCTTTGTTGCCAGCCTTTCTGCTTATTAGTGCTTGTTGCTCTGGCAGGACACTTGCCACTAACCTTCAGAACACCTCCGGTCAGTCCTCCTCGCCCAAGTTATATAACTGGAATGCGTAGAGTCTGCTCATTGGAGTTTAGGCCCCACCTGATGAATTCTCCGGACTCTGGATTAGCTGATCCACTTCTAGGTTCTGGTGGAGCTGCTGGGACTTCGGATAGGAGCTTTCTTCCACAATCAACCATCTATAGTTGGAGTTGTGGACACTTTTCCAAGCCACTATTAACTGCTGCAGATGATAGTGAAGAAGTATTAGCCAGAAGGGAGGAGAAGGAAAAACTTGCACTGGAGCACATGGCAAAATGCCAGCACTCTGGTTTGTATTTCTCATGTTATTTTTATTAAGCATGTTCCTTACAGATGTCTGGTTGACATTTTGTTTTTCCGTTGCAGATGTTAGCAGGCTTACAAATCCAATTGCTAAGTGGGACATCAAGGGTACACAAACAGCATTGCTGCAACCTTTCTCTCCTATAGTAATAGCTGCTGATGAGAATGAACGTATCAGGTATATGAAGCTAATCCATACCTTTATTATAAGTTAAACTGGGACTGTTATGAAGCTGGGCATGGCTTTAGACATAATGGTGTTTTTTTGTTTAGGGAATGTTGAGGACAATTGTTTACAGGCCTCTAAAGACAATCTGTCGTGAATTTTTAGGAGTTATACATTTCCAATCATGTTTGTATTTGGGGTTGGTAGCTCTTGGCAAGACTGAGTGACATTTATTAATTATGGGGACTTCGACAACTACATGACAATTCCCTAGCATAATTTTATACACAATAGGAATTCTGACTTTTGACCTGGTCAGAGTATGATGTTCTTTGGAGTTCTCTGCAGGATATGGAACCATGAGGAGGCAACACTGCTTAACAGTTTTGACAATCATGACTTTCCTGACAAGGGGATTTCTAAGCTCTGCCTTGTAAATGAGCTTGATGATAGCTTGCTCCTTGCTGCTTCATGTACTTTTCTCTACTGTTTAATATTATACATCTTATTCTCAAATTGTTGTCAGAGCTTTAATATTATTTGGAATCTTATGGTGCAGCTGATGGAAACATACGGATTTGGAAAGATTATACTCTGAAGGGTAAACAAAAACTTGTCACTGCATTCTCTTCAATCCATGGTCACAAACCTGGTGTGAGGAGTCTGAATGCAGTTGTTGATTGGCAACAACAATGTGGTTATCTGGTAGGATTATTCTTTAATCATTCTTGGGAATGTGGGAAATATTCCTCTACCCTTATGCTCTAAAACTGAAAGTCTAATTATTTCCTCATATTGTGAGGCTAATGATTTTCTTATGGTGTTCCATGTTACATTTTTACATTTAACAGTATGCATCGGGTGAGATACCATCTATTTTGTTATGGGATGTTGATAAAGAGCAGCTTGTTAATACTATACCTTCATCATCAGATTGCGGTGTCTCAGCATTGGTAAGCTTCAGCAATGCAAGATGTCTTTTGTTCGTAATTTTGCTTGGTATAGTTAGTTTGGAAAGACAGCTAAGCAGATGTTATACTTTAAGAGGCATTTACTAAGTAGTTTTATCCAAGATAATTGAGCTGAATTGGTGAGTTTTTGCTTACCAACTACATTTAGAGTAGGTGTCTTTACTGATAAAGTCGTGCTTTGTGAAGTTTTTTTTTTTTTTTTTTTCTTTACTGATGATTGATGGCTTATTACTGTTGGCCCTCTGGGGCCTCTTCTAGGTACCTGGTTGTTTTTGAACGTGAAGACTGAAGAACCTTTCTTGATCTTATTATTATATTTGCCTTTGCCATAGATAGTTGTCAATCTCAAATAGTTATGCAGTGGCCGCCCCCAAATCTGCTAAGGGCTTATGGGATTTTGACTGTTCTCAAGTTTTGTCAGACATTGAATAATATATAATGAACCTAACCAATGTTTACTCCCCAAATAAATGATATTCCCAGATCATCAATTTTGACCGCCCCGTTCCAGTATTATTTTACTCAATCTTTAACCAAGTAACAGAGGAGTTATACGAGGAATTATCCTTGGATTTTTACGCATTTTGTCATGTGTTTCAGGCTGCATCTCATGTTCATGGGGGACATTTTGCAGCTGGTTTTGTTGACGGTTCTGTCAGACTTTATGATGTCAGAAAACGTGACATGTAAGCACCTCGGATGAATTTCTTCCATCATAAATGCAAATAATAACATGGTTCTTGGCTCACCTTTGTTTATGTGATTGAATCAAGCATCATTGTTGTTTATCACCTATGTTTTGATATGGTTATGCATGCATCTAAATAATGAATTTATACTTTAATTTCCTCAATCAATACTTGTATCATAAGTTTTATCGTTAGTATAAACCTTTCAAGGTCCAATTTATTCTGTAATCACTAATGGCAAAAAATGCTTCTTAGGCTCGTCTGTGAATTGAGGCCTCATACGCAAAGAGTAGAAAAAGTTGTGGGGATTGGCTTTCAACCTGGATTAGACCAAGGAAAGGTAAAAGGAGTAGCTTGCTAGTTTGATATGTTTTTCTTTCTTTTTTGACATGAAATTCCTAGATTTATGAATTTGATTTGAAGTGGATGATGCAATTATGTCACATTGTCGGTTTTCTTCAGATTGTCAGTGCTTCTCAGGCTGGCGACATCCAATTTCTTGATATAAGAAATGTTACGAGCACTTATCTTACCATCGAAGCTCATAGGGGATCACTCACAGCTTTAGCTGTACATAGACATGCTCCAATTATTGCTAGTGGTTCAGCGAAACAACTCATTAAAGTTTTTAGTCTGGAGGGTCATCAACTAGGCACCATTCGTTACTATCCTACACTAATGGCTCAGAAAATTGGTTCTGTAAGTTGCCTCAATTTCCATCCATACCAGGTGTTACTTGCTGCTGGTGCTGCAGATGCATGCGTTTGTATCTATGCTGACGACAACACTCAAGCAAGATGAATCTGCATTTTTTCCAATGATTTCATCGGTTGTCTCCAGCTCAGAAGAGTGCATCAAACATCACTCAGGAACGCCACGCATATTTCTTGCAATTGGGTAATCCTGTTATGATGCTTTAATCCCTCTCCGCTGTGAATACATCTGAAAATATTGGTAGGGGTATATTCTGCTGATAGTGTATGCAAGATATTCATTAGCCTCCATGGTTAGAGGGTTGCACTCGACTGGAAGAAAATCATGCTTATTGATTGGAGGCTTCGGCAAATAATGTCAATCGTCGTAAATGTGTGTAAATATCATTTTCTCCATAATTATTTTCTATTCCTGTTTTGCGTGCTATTCCCACCTTTTGTAAATTTTTTTGTCAGATTACATAAGCTAGTTTGCTGACAAATGTGGTCCTGGAAATGGGGCATCTCACTCATGATTGTAGTTTCCGTTGAATTGGGGGACCCTTGTTTTTAACCAACGTGTAATTAAATTCAAGTTTGTCCAACTGTGCAATTTTTTTCTCAACCATAAACTGGGTTTAAACAATTTGCGTAAGTAGTTTCTTTTTAGCTTTTATACAATAACGACAATAACGCTTTAGCTAGAATCTTCACTAGGCTGATTTTGGTGGTTTTGTAGTATCTTTACGTATTACGAGGGGTTTTTCTTGATGAATGGCAGTGGTTTTAGCATCTCGTGATCTTTTCTTGTTGAGGCCACGAATGTGAGATTGCGCGAGTGGCTTTGAAATTACCCCATCTTAAGTTTGTAATAAAATTCAAAATGGCCCTATCAAAACAACTATGAAATATCACGTGATATGACGGCCCATCTTACGAGGGTTTATTTTCTCAGTAATTAAGGACATTGAACACGTTTCTGCATTTTAAGTGCCTTAAATAGTGAGCAAGGATCAATCAATGAACATAAGAACAAGAACCACTACCATAAACTAAAATATTACATCAAAGAATGTTCAAAGCCTGTCGTCTGGGGTAAAAACTAAAGCTAATGACTTCATGATCTGTTACTCGTAAAATAGGAAGTCGCTTGTATCAATTTAGAGTTTCCATAAGCTGCAAGAAATAATGCAGGTCCCATTTTTTACAGTGTATCAGCACATCTTTTCACATATGAGAAGACTTCACTTACGACCCCCAACCATACCAGGTCCCATTGTCCCAGACAAGCTAGATGATGAACCACTACTGATCATCTTAACCTTTCCATCTGTGTTTCCGAAAACATTCAAATCTTCAAATAACTTGTAAGATGGAACAAAATGCTTTTGTCCTGTTGCACTGGCAGGAGTTCCACCGATACCTCCTCTGGCAGGGAATGAATTATGGTGTAGCACGGGCCTTACCCCTGGAGCAGAAGGATAAGATACTGTTATAATGTCTTGTGTTGAAATCACATTTGTAGCAGGCGAGTGATTTTGATAGTTCGCATATCCAGGTGTAGCTGCCCATGGCGGGGGAGGATATCTTGAAGGGTATTGAAGATGTTGATTCTGAAATTGTTGCTGTGGTTGAGGTTGATGGCCGTGTACAGTTTGGGACTGATACTGTAGCTGGGCTTGGGGCTGAGATTGCAGTGTTTGCTGTGGCTCATACTGTGGTGGTTGCGGTTCATTACGGGTTTGCAAATGTTGTTGATGAGGGCTAAATTTATGATGTTGAGGTTGTTGCAATAAACGTTGGGATTGTGGTTGCAATTGCTCCTGTTGGGCCGGTTGGTGATGCTGTTGTTCGGATTCATAATGTGTATGTCGAGATGAGGGTGGGGATGGGGGTTGAGATGGGTGTTGTTGAGGCTGTGGTTGAACTTCTGACTTAGATTGATGTTGTGCCCAAGGGACAACGTAACTGTTGTACGACAAATTTCCCGGATATGTTTGGGAAGCATAAGAAAACCCTTCTGTTTTCGACTGAACAGGTATCTGATGCATGTCTTGGCTAGAGGCTGATGGTGCGTATGTTGTATGTGGTGATGGTGACATGGACAAAGTGATACTCAGTAAGTCAATAATGTTCTGATCCTTTGCAGTACTAACTGGGGCAGCTAGGTCGGAAAGAACTAATGCATTGGATGGAACATGTAGAGTTGTTTTGTTAGTGTTAACTGACTCTGAATTTTCGCTGGAACCAGTTGTAGCATCTTTTGAAGTCATTGCCTGCGCCTTAGAATGCCTGAAATAGTAGTAAAGTGTTCACATTCAATAAAATATTGTTGAAATAGAACAGTTTCATTACCCATGATCGACAGAAATAAATAACATGAGTGCAAGTATAAAATGAGAACAAATGCTTAATGCAACGATTTTGACTTCAAAAAACAAAGGGTAGATAATTCACTTGCAATTGCTTATCCATTCATGAAAGAACCAAAAAGACATTCTAAACTAGTTTATTTTTTAGACAAGTTATAAGCAAGCAAGGCTGAAAAGAAAAACATGTTTCAATAACCATGAGCCACAAAATATTAAATATATTATCAGTTCTAAGTGACCTCCGAGCTAGCTGTGCAAATTCATCTTCTTCCTCTTCATCACTCTGGCTCCTAGTTTCAGAAAACACTATGGCTGGAGAGCTAGCTTTAGGTGATGAAGAAGACTCTCCAGGGCTGGAGCTGTTTATATTGGATTGATCTACACCAGATTGAGCTTCAGTTGACACAGTGCTGGAACTTGCCCCTTGAATTGGAAACGGAGTACCAGAAGCAATTGCATCATGCCTTGCAAGCAAACTTTGAATACTATCATTTAATTCCAGGCCTCGTCCAAGAAGCTCCTCATCCCTATATGACAGAAGAAAACAAAAGATTATTCCACATATCTGTTGACACACTTCAAAAAGTAACAAACAAGCATATTTGAGTATGTGCCAGGTAGAAAAGCCGAGTGGAACTAACCCAGTTGTTGTTAGCATCTGCATCAACTTTTTCTGGTTTGTGAGACAGCGATCAACAAGATCAATAATTACTTCGTCTCTTACAGCCTATAAAGCACAAAAATCAGACGTTAACTCATTTTGCTTGGTAGACAGGAGACTTCAGAAGGCCAAGCAAAACAGTTTAACTTACTGCACGATCACTAGGATTCACAGCCTGCAACATGTCACTCAAAAGATCCAAAACATGTCGCATGGACTCCAAGCTTGACATACTGAGCATTTCGAGAAAAGTTAGCTAAAATACAGATTTCGTGACACAGATGTTCTGTGACACAAACAACAACAGAGGAAGAGAAAAAAAAAGAAGCGAGATTAACCTTAAACTTTCTATCTCAGTTGCCATAGTTTCATCCAGTGTTTTTGATGAATTGCTTGGCATCCCATATCCAGCTTGCATATATCTTATATTTGGATGGGTGGAAGGAGGAGTAAATATTGGAGCTGCATCTGGTGTTCGCTTTGGAAAAACTACACCAGATCTCTGCCATTCATATAATCCAAGACAATATGATGATGATATAATCAATGCAATCTTTTATCATGTACTTAAAATGTAGATTTGCAACAAAGGGGATGATGGTTGGGTTTTGCTAGGGGACAATTCTCCACTGAGGTGTTGATGAAATGAAGTGTTGTGAACCTTAAAAAGTTAAAAATCATCCATTTGTCACTAAAGAATTGCGACACTTTAGAAATTTTTAGCAAAGCATCTATTAGTTATTTTGAGGTGACACATTTAGTTACAAAAAATTTGTATACATGTTATAATAAGAAGACAAAATTATCTTAAAATTTGTAATCTCACTCTTAAGATGAACCACATTGTCTACCATTTACAGAGTATTCACAAAAGTCAAGTATATTACTTTGAGAATCTAGCGAAAAAGAGTTGGATAAAAACCAATCACGAAATTTTATCAAGTAGACAGGTACCTTTAACTCCTCATATGCCCAATAGTACTGAGGATGTTTACCACCTCGTCCCCCGAATGCCTCTTGCCATGAGTCCAGCAATATTAGGATCTTATCCCTCACTTGCATATCTGCCTAAATAATCATTGCATGTATTTTATGTTAGATGAGACAAATCAAATAAAAAAAATAGTAGTAATTTAATAAAGAACCCATCCATATTTTGATCAACAAATATTAAGATTGTTTTTTGATAAGAAAAAGCTGGGTGACTTTTACCTATAAAATAAATCTTTGTATTTTCGTATCAACATGCAAATGGGTTCTACAGTTGTTGAATTCAACATTACAGCTTTTCTTTTCAAAGAGAAATACCTTTCTAGACATTTAACATAGATAGTTTTGTGCTAGTGAGACCTAATCCAGAATCATATACTAAGGAAAATCTCCACAGGACTCTAGAACATACTGATCACTAATGATATACAGCAGTAGCCGCAGGACTTGATTTGGATATAAATTGAATTAAGCAAAGTGTATTTCAAACAATTACACCATCAGATGCCACAATAAAAAGTAGATTAGATCTTGGCGTTTGCATTTAAGTTTGGTACTAAATACTTTCCACAATAGTCCCTAACATGCCATATGAGGAGAAGGAAACAATGATTTTTACACGATCAAAGGATTGCAAGTCATATTGACAATCAATAATATGAATCTTGCATTCTTGATTAACATCATCTTCTAAATACTTTATTTTCCAAGAGAATTGAATGTATGATTGTATTAATATAAAATACATTAGATTATTAATAATAATGGAAAGGGAGATAACAAATGAGCCTTGGGGTAGTTTTAGTCTGCACAGAAAAAGGAAGAGTGATGAAACAAAAGATTTGACAACTGAATCAAACAGAAGACTGAATTAATTATTTCAGAAAATGTATCACCTAATCAATTTTACAAACATTACACCTGTAACGAATGTAAACTTCTATAGATTTTACAGGAATTCTCCCTTTAAAGAACATGACAGAGGTTTAGTCATAACGATCTGACCTTGTTTATAACCACAGATTTTCATGAAGAATGCAATAACAATTTCTTTAAAGCATCAAATATAAAAAACTAAAGTAAGAACACATCTTAAGTTTCCCTCTAAAACCACCTTACCTTCTTCCTTGTGATTTTGATCATCTCCTCCAGTATGTTCCTCTCAGCAATTTGAAAGTGCACAAAATCACCACAGTTCTTTACCATTGTCTCCAGCAGCTGGGGGTAGACAAACAGAAACCACAAATCAATCTCCAAACAAATGAATTTGAAGGTTAAGTAATCCAGAAGGACACGGCCACAAACAACTTCAGCCAAATACAGAAAAGTAAGACCAAAAGCCAATGCCAACAAAGTACCGTGAGAGCTAGTAATTGAACTCTAGAGCTCCTGTGTTGTAATCTCCTCTTCACAGCTCTTACAACATCTTTTGGCTGCCTGAGAAATTAAGCACGTGGTATTCATTTAAGATTCAGTAAAAACTTAAAAGATTAGCGTCAATTTCCCAGAGACTACTCTATTAAAGGAGTGAAGTATAGTTTGTATTATTATCCATGGACCCTGGTTTTTCTGAGAGGAAACTGAGACTATAAATAATTGTTCAATTCTGACAACAACAATTATGCATGAGAAAATTAAAAACCACAGAATCAAAAAAGAAAAGGGAAAGAATTGATATAATCAGAAAAAAGAACAAGCAGCTTCCACTATTTTTCAAATAATACAATCCTCTTGTCAGTTTTGTCACACAAAAAAAAAAAAATACTAACTACAATCCGATGACAGAACCAACAAACATTAAATGGAACATCATATTCAAAAGCATGAACATGTGGTAGTTGGTCAAAGTCAACTCCTCCAAAATAAAATAAAATAAAACATATTGTCGAACTTGATATGCTATCTATCTTCCTCCTTTTCTTGTAGTTGAAAATTACCAATAATTAGAATTGATGGAATCACAAATTTCGATGTTCATGGTCCAATCAGGGCCCATAAGAAGATCGCTGGTCGCCTTCTCCACTGCGACAGTAGCTGAAGAAGAAGAAGAAGAAGTCATCGTATCTCTTCCCACCTCTCTCTCTTTCTGAAACTTCTTCAGGGAACACCAAAATCAATTTTGGATTAACCGACCCAAAACTCAGAATCCGAAAAAGACGACGAAGCCCTAAAGTAATTTGAGTAGAAAAATCAAGATGACAATCGGAAATGTCCTTGCGAGTTTTGTGCGGTGTGATAAGCGCATTCCCTTCCCTAAGCATGTGTAGTCCACGCGCCACGTGGCACCTGATGATGAAAAGCAAATTTGAATTTGGGTTTCCTTTTTGGCCACTGAAGATGCTCATGATAGGTCTCAGCCGTAGCGTTAAGAAAATTTAGGTATAAAAGGAAAATTTTTTTCCTCGATAACAAGAACCCTAATTGTGTTAATGTTGAGATTTTAAGAAAGAATAAGATCTGAGAAATCTTGACGGTGATCTCTAAATTGTCTCTACTTTCTTGGAGGTAGACGGCGATCTCATGGATCGTTCATATCACTGAAACGGTGCTTATGTTCAGTTTCTTCTTTTATTCTCTCTCAGTCTCTCCCAATTTCCATTTACATCAAGTTTTCTTCTTTAGATTTTCTCTTTCTTTCCCAATCTCTACATGTATTATTACACATATTACATCTATCTAGACTTCGATAGGTAAAATTATAGTATATAAATTAAACTAATCTTTATATTATAAATTTATTTTTGAAGCAAACTTAAATTTAATGATGCAATATTAAAGTGTATATTATTTAGATCAGTATCCTAAAATTCATGAATATTTAACTTTCATATTTAGGTGGGTAATGTTGTTTTGGGTAAATAGTTGGTTTAATATATTAAGTATTTGATATATTTTGGTTTTAACACAATAAGAAAAAAAAATTCTAATACAAATTTTTTTTATTCATTTAGCTCTGTTTGATATTTATTAATTATAACATATATTTATTACAAGTGAATTGATATTAATATGTAATTAACATTATAAGTTTATTATACTAAAATTACTTTAATGTTAAAGTTATTTTATTTTTATTACATTAAAAATGAAATATATCAATTGACGTAATTATTTATCTATGCTATTTTTATATAAATGTTTGTTGTGAGCATCTAATATTATGTTTGATTTTGGTTAATTGTATAATGCATTTATCAAATCATGAACATACCTAGTATTTTCTTTTCTTTGAATAAATATTTTCAATATAGTCAATTATTTTTGTATCATAGTTTTTAATTGCTCCATTTTGTTTTAACGGTTTAGGATTTGTATCACATGGTTCAATTTTCTAGAAACAAATCAAATAAATATTTTAAAATGCCTATTTATTTCAATTAAGTATGATCTCCATTATCTTCATTTATTAGTGTCTTGCTGAGTCTCTCTTGCTAGAAAAAGTGGGTTTAAAAAATTTACTTTAATGTTTATTGTTTCATGAATAGTTGTATCTTATATATGAATAGTTGGTTTAAAACTTTCATATAATAAGAATTTTTAGTTGTATCATATACGAGTTTCGTTAAAATAACTTATATAAGTGATTGATGTGATTATGCAATAGTTTAGGAAGTTACATGTTAAGAGATGTCTTGCTTTAGATATAAGATTTTATATCATGTCATTAATATAAGATTTTTTTTCTATTATTTATATATATGACCTTGAACGGGTAAATAGACATAACCTTCAACGAGTGAAAGATTTCCTCTTTTGAATATAATTGTTAACTTTCTTACTGATTCAGTAAAAGATTTCCTCTTTCCATCATACTTTATAACTTTCTTACTAATTTAGTGTAAGTAAAACGTGTTAAATAATTTATAATACTTTTTTAACATAATTCTAAAATTTATAATTAGGAGTTTCTAAAATAATTTATACAATTGGTAGTATTTTGTTATGACTTCTTTATTATAGTTTTAATGAAGTCAGTTAGCTAACTATTGCCTCTAATATTAACTTCTTATTTCAATATGAAAATATCACCAATATTGATTTACTGACAAGAAAAGGCAACACATTGTCACTTAATCATTAAACACTAATGACTAGACAGTTTAATCTTATGATAGTCTAACATGTTATATGACCTTATTATGTGTTTTGAGTATAATAAATAAGATTAAGTTTTGAAGTAATAACAATGTGTTAAATTTTATACTCTTTAAAACTAATATGTATAATTGTATATAAGATAGATGCACTAAGTTTGATATCATATAATCAATCTTATAGAAAACTTAATTGAGGAAAGTATATTATTTGAAAAATATTTGTTTTATAACTATAAGTTGATTCTAAAGCAAAACAAATATTTGCAAGGAAATAATGTAACAATAATTAATTTGTTATAATATCTTTTAAATATATTATTTTAGATATGCTCTTAGATATCACCGTGTCTTATCTTAATGTAAATTTCAAATATTGTTAAGAAAATATTGGCAAAAACTATACTAAGAAAAAAAATGAAGATTAATTAAGGTAAGCTTTCACAAAAAAAATATAAAGATCATAATGTTATATGTACTAAGAATCTAACAATCAATTTTCGAGATACAAAATAAAAGATTGCAGAAAAGATAAATTCTTAAAAACAATAAAACATAAATACTAGAAATAATTAGTAGGATAATGATTTTTATCTCTTCTCCAAATTTATATGTGAGGAAATTTTATTAAAATACTTCAGTTCTTGAAAGAGAATGTCTCTTACATTCTTTACTTTCTGAAATTAATCTTCAAATTTTGTATGTTCTATTTAAGACTTATTTCTTATTATATTTTTCTTTATACTCACTTCTCAAAATATAAATTAATATCTTCCCATCCATTCTCTACCCATCCCTGATTCAACGACTTCAAAACATCATTGTAAACTTGAACCTTTGTTTCTAACATGAAAATTCTGATTATTCTTGAAGGACCAATAATAATTATTTTTTATAAATCTTTTATCATCATCATCAACCCATTAATCAATATGCTTTCATCAACTATGTAAAAGAAGTAGTAATATAAATAAAGAGATTGTAAATAAATAAAATTTATCTCTTCTCTTTAGATAATAAAAAAAATATGCATGTCAGGTATATATGTATTTATCTCATATGTGAAGATTTAGTAGAGAATAACCACTTCTCAAAGTATAAATTAACATATTTCCATACCTTCTCCGGTACCCTAGCTTAAACAACTTCAAAAGACCACCATCAACACCACAATTCCTGGCCGAAATTCTTCTCTTGAAAGCTTGAACCAGCAGCAAAATTACAATGGCGGAGAAGACAGTTTCGAATAAAAACCCAATGAACAAAACGAGTTCTTCAAAACTTATGGGGGAACAGATAAAAAATAGGGGGTGCAGCAGCAAAAGCCCCAACATATTCCCTTTGTGCACATATTTTCATTTTTTAAGGTCACGACGTAACAATGGAGATTACGCATGCGTGGGGTTTGGGGTTTGAGATTTACTTCCACATCTAAGAAAAAGATTTAGTCCCACCACATCAATAAAAGCAGTCAAAACAAGTACGAATTAAATATTTCAGTTGAAGTGGTGTATGTAAACATTGTCCTCACATGCACTTGTATTCCTACATACTTTTTAAATTATATAAAAATATTACCCCAGATAGCAATGGATTTATTGATAAAAATATATCTTGAGAAATAGCAGGGATTGAAAATGGATATGAATCCCGAATGCGATCCAAAGTTCCGCACACGTAAATCGATTTACTGATCCAAAATCAATGCGATGAATATTAAGTTTTCCTTGTTAAACCATTCACATCAGACTTGTCAACATGTATGGATTTGTCCATGTTAACTACGTGTCGTGATTTGACTGGCTATCTTACAAGGGTATATGTTCTCAATAATTAATGACACCGGACACGTGTCTGCATTTGAAGTGCCCTTTGTAGTGGTTAAAGATCAATGAATGAACACAAGTACGAGAACCACTACCAGAAACTAAATATTACATCAAAGAATGTTCAAAGTCTGTCGTCTGAGGTAACACTCAGCTAATGACTTTATGATCTGTTGTTACTCAAAATAGGAAGAGTCACTTGTATCAATATAGAGAGCTTCCATAAGATGCAAATGAGAAGCTGTAAACAATACCGCTGGTCCCATTTTTTACAGTATATCAACACATTTTTTTACACAACAGAGCACTTCACTTGCGACCACCAATCATACCAGGTCCCATTGTCCCTGACAAACTGGATGATGAACCACTGCTGGTCATCTTCACCTTTCCATCTGTGTTTCCGAAAACATTCAAATCTTCAAATAACCTGTAAGATGGAACAAAAGTCTTTTGTCCAGTTGCACTCGCAGGAGTTCCACCGGTACCTACTCTGGCAGGGAATGAATTATTGTGAAGCACGGGCCTAACCCCTGGAGCAGAAGGATAAGATACTGCTGCATTGGCTTGTGTTGAAATCACATTTGTAGCAGGCGAGTGATTTTGATAGTTCGCATATCCAGGTGTAGCTGCCCAAGGTGGGGGAGGATATCTTGCAGGGTATTGAACATGTTGATTCTGAAATTGTTGCTGTGGTTGAGGTTGATGACCATGTACGGTTTGGGGCTGATACTGTGACTGCGGTTGGGGTTGTGAGTGTGGATGAGGTTGGGGTTGAGATTGCAGTGTTTGGTGCTGCGGCTGATACTGTAGAGGTTGCTGTTCATTATGAGGTTGCAAATGTTGTTGGTGAAGGCTATATTGATTATGTTGAGGTTGTTGTTGCAATACATGGGGGGATTGTACTGGGAGTTGAGATTGCAATTGCTCAGACTGGGGCTGAGACCGGTCCTGCTGGGTCGGTTGAGGATGCTGTTGTTCGGATTCATAATGTGTATGTTGAGGCTGGGTTTGAAATTCTGACTTAGATTGAGGTTGAGCCCAAGGGACAACGTAACTGTTGTACGACAAATTTGCCGGATATGTTTGGGTAGCAAAAGAATACCCTTCTGGTCTGGGCTGAACAGGTATCTGATGCATGCCTTGGCTAGAGGCTGATGGTGCATACGTTGCCTGTGGAGACGGTGCATAACTTGTCTGTGGAGATGGTCCATAACTTGTCTGTGGGGATGGTGACATTGACAAAGTGATACTAAGTAAGTCAATAATGTCCTGATCCTTTGCAGTACTAACTGGGGCAGGTGGGTCGGAAAGAACTAATGCGTTGGATGGGACTGAGGTTGAGGGGTTTGGAACATGTGGAGTTTTGTCTGAATTTTCTCTGGAACCAGTTGCAGCATCATTTGAAATCACAGGTTGTGCCTTGGAATGCCTGCAAAAATAAAAAATTATTGACATGGTAGAACAATCTCATTACCCATGACCTGCAATATATGTTACTATACAGGCTTTACAAGAAATTCTATAACAAAATTAGGGCTTCTAAAAAATAGTTGTAGGACAGAATGAAATAACATGAGTGGAAGTATAAAAGGAAAATACACGCTTAATGCAACGAGTTTGACTTCTACAAAAGAATAAAAGGAAAATACACGCTTAATGCAACGAGTTTGACTTCTACAAAAGAAAGGGTCGATAATTCACTTGCACATGCTTATCCAGTCATGTCCATACATAAAAGACCTAAACAGATATTCTAAACTAGTTTATTTTTGAGATAAGTTATATGCAAGCAAGGCTGAAAAGAAAAACATGCTTCAATAACCATGAGCCACACAATATTAAATATATTATCAGTTCTAAGTGACCTCCGAGCTAGCTGTGCAAACTCATCTTCTTCCTCTTCATCACTCTGGCTCCTGGTTTCAGAAAGCACTATGGCTGAAGAGCTAGCTTTAGGTGTTGAAGACTCTCCAGGGCTAGAGCTGTTTATATTGGATTGATCTACACTAGATTGAGCTTCAGTTGGCACAGTGCTGGGACTTGCTCCTTGAATTGGAAACACAGTACCAGAAGCAATTGCATCATGCCTAGCTAGCAAACTTTGAATACTATCATTTAATTCCAGACCCCGTCCAAGAAGCTCCTCGTCCCTATGATAAAACCAAGATGAGAACAAAAGATTATTCCACATATCTGTGGTCAGACTTCACGAAGTAACAAATAAGTATACTGTGTGCCAGATTGAACTAACCCAGTTGTCGTTAGCATTTGCATCAACTTCTTCTGGTTTGTGCGACAGCGATCAACAAGATCAATAATTACTTCATCTTTTACAGCCTATAAAGCATAAAAGCCAGAGATTAAATTATTTCACTTAAACAAAGGGAGGATTCAGAAGACCAGGAAAAACAGTTTCACTTACTGCACGATCACTAGGATTCACAGCCTGCAACATGTCACTCAACAGATCCAAAACATGTCGCATGGACTCCAAGCTTGACATACTGAGCATATCAAGAAAAGTTAGCTTAAAAACAAATCTGATAACACACAGAAGTTCTGTCACATGAAGGACAGCAGAGGAAGCAAGGGTGAAAAGGAAAAATAAAAAAGAAGCCAGACACTAACCTTAAACTTTCTATCTCAGTTGCCATAGTTTCATCCAGTGTTTTTGATGAATTGCTTGGCATCCCATATCCAGCTTGCATATTTCTTATATTTGAATGGGTAGGAGGAGGAGTAAATATTGGAGCTGCATCTGGTGATCTCTTTGGAAAAACTACTCCAGATCGCTGTCATTCATATAATTCAACATAATATTATGGTGATATAATCTAATGGTCATTGAATAGCTCACATGTGGATATGGCTTACAGATATCAATGCAATCTTTTATTCTGTACTTAAAATGTAAATTTGGAACAAACGGGATGATGGTTAGCTTTTGCCAGGGGACAATTCTCCAAGCTGATGTGTTGATGGAATAAAGTATGTGGAACCTTAAAAAGTTAAAATGCACCCACTTGTCACTAAAGAATTGCAAGAACACTTTAGAGTTTTAGGCAAAGCATCTATATGTTTTTTTTGAGGTGACGCATACAAATTTGTTTTACTTGTTATAATAAGTAAAAGTGTCTTCCTAAAATTTGTAATCTCACCCTTAAGATGAACCAGATTGTCTATCATTTACAGAATATTCACAAATGCCAATTATATAATTTTGAAAATCTAGCATACCACTTTGCACATGAAACTATCAATGAAGAGATTAACAAAAACCAATACAAAAATTTTATGAGTAGACAGGTACCTTTAACTCCTCATATGCCCAATAGTACTGAGGATGTTTACCACCTGGTCCCCCGAATGCCTCTTGCCATGAATCCAGCAACATTAAGATTTTATCCCTCACTTGCATATCTGCCTAAATAATCATTACATGAACTTCATGTTAGACGAGACAAATCAAATAAAAAAAAATAGTTTGCTGGAAATAGTAGTAATTTAACAGATATAGAACTCATCCATATTTTGATGAGAAATATTAAGATTGTTTTGATAAGTAAAAGCTAGGTGACTTCTACCAATAAAAACAATCTTTGTATTGACGTATCAACATGTGGATGGATTCTATAATGGTTCAATTCCACATTACAACTTTCTTTTTTGAAAGAGAAATACCACCCATATACATTTAAACACAGATAGTTTTAAGCCAATCAGTAACCTATCCAATCTAGAATCGTATACTAAGGAAATCTCCACAAAAGACTAGAACATACACCCCATTAATAATGTACAGCAGTAGCCACGGGACTTGATTTGGATATAAATTGAATTAGGTAAAGTGCATATAAAATAATTACACCATCAGATGTCATAATAACAAAATAGATTAAATTCTGACGTTTGCATTTATAATCACAAATCTTTCCTTGAAGAATGCAATAACAATTTCTTTCAAGCATCAAATACAAAAACTAAACCAGGAACACATCTTAAGTTTCCAACTAAAACCACCTTACCTTTTTCCTCACAATTTTGATCATCTCTTCCAGTATGTTCCTCTCAGCAATTTGAAAGTGCACAAAATCACTACAGTTCTTTACCATTGTCTCCAGCAGCTGGGGGTAAACAAACAGAAACCACAAATCAATCTCCAAACAAATGAATTTGAAAGTTAAGTAATCCACAAGGACACGGCCACAAACAACTTCAGCCAAATACAGAAAAGTAAGACCAAAAGCCAGTGCCAACAAAGTACCGTGAGAGCTAGTAATTGAACTCTAGAGCTCCTGTGCTGTAATCTCCTCTTCACAGCTTTTACCACATCTTTTGGCTGCCTGAGATATTAAGCATGCAGTATTCATCAAAGATTCAGTAAAAACTTAACAGACCAGAGCAAAATTGTCCAGAGACTACAATTAAAGGTTTGAAAGGAAAAGGAGGAAGAATCATAGTTTGTACAGTCATCCATGGACCCTGGTTTTTCTGAGAGGAAACCGAGGGTAAAAAATTGTTCAATTTTGCACAGTTATGCATGAGAAAATTAAAAATCAAAAGAATTAAAAACAATGGAAAAAAAATTAATAGAATCAGAAAAAAAGAACAACCAGTTTCCACTATTTTTCCCAATAATACAATCCTCTTGTCAGTTTCATCACAAAGAAAATCCTAACAACAATCAACAACAACTTTAGTCCCAAAACTCCATCCGATGACAGAACCAACAAACATTGAATGGAACATCATATTCAAAGGCATAAACATGTGGTATTTGACGAAAGTCAAACCCTTCAAAATAAAATAAAATAAAGCATATTATCGAAATTGATATGCTATCTATCATCCTCCTTTTCTTGTAGTTGAAGATTACCAATGATTAGAATTGATGGAATCACAAATTTCGATGTTCATGGTCCAATCGGGGCCCATAAGAAGATCGCTGGTCGCCTTCTCCACTGCGACAGTAGCAGAGGAAGAAGAAGAAGCCATCGTGTTCCTCCCCCCTCTCTCTTTCCGAAACTTCTTCAAGGAACACCCAAATCAATTCTGGATTTAAGGACCCAAAAAAGACGAAACTTTCCAGCAAAATTGTTCTAATAAGCACCGCAATGATTGTTTGGAAGAGGGCAAAATTACGAAACCCTAACGCAATTCGTGAATAGAACAATCAAAATAATAACCGGAAAAGTCGTCGCATGTTTTCTCAAATAGAATAATTTTTATTTTTTTTATTTCTCTCTCTGAGCTAAAAAAGGGAATCGCGGGGAATTTTCTCTTTTCCATTATTTTCTCGATACAAATTTTTTTCCAGGAAAGTGCGTAATTTCCTTTTTCATTCTATATTTCGTTTTACTAGCCGAAAGGGGTGCGAGTTTTGTGCGGTATGATAGCTGCACTCGCTCTCCCATGCACGTGTTAACCACGCGCTAGTGGCACGTGACCAGGAGAAGCCCATTTGTTGAAATTTGGGTCACCTTTTGCTGTTGAAATTCCCCAATTCGAATTCTTTGACTTTAGTAATTAATAATCATTAAAGGGTTATTGAATAAAATTCACACTTACAAACAAAGCATGAATCAGTTAATTCAATTTACATTACATTGAACTGTAAAAATATAAGAATATAGAAGTATTTCTACCACATTATAATTAATTTGATATTAAATTTCTATCTCATTATAGTCTGAAATTTCGTCAATCTCTTAATAGACGGAGATAATTAATATATGAAAAAAAATAACAAAAATATTATATAAATAAAAATATAGATACTTTATTCAAATTATGAACTTTAGTTAATTTTTTAAATGATTAGAATTACTATAAGTTTTTGTAAAAAAAAATGTTATAATTAAAAAAACTTAATACAAAGGATAATTAAAAAATAATGTTATAATTTTTTTTCAAAATACTAATATTTTATAGTTAGAAAGAGAAGAAATGAAGTACTAATACAAAATTGTTAATACAAATATAACTAGTTTAAATTATTTTTCTTAACTTTTTTTTCTTGCGAATCCAACTTGTAGTTATGATATGACCCTTTTCTCTATTCCTTTAATATTACATTTATACTCCTCTAGGACAATTTTAATTTACAATTTTGAAAAGAAAAACTTTTCTTGTGTCCAATGATGGTAGCTTTTGGTACTGGAAGAAGTCACTTTTATTGTCTAATATTTTATTAAATTAAAATAAAAATAGACTTAAAAGTAAATATGATATTAATTTTAGGATGTTGAGATGATGATGAAGAAGAAAGGAGATAACTTGACAAGAAAATTTAAATATCCAAAATGTGAATTAGGTTTAAATTGAAACATTTTTCCATTTCTTGTGTTGTCAAAGTATAAACCAATAAATAGTTTTATGTAAGTGAAGTTTTTCAAAAGAACATTATTTTATTAATTTTTTTTATGCATTGCACACTTACTATTTTGGTGGCAACATTATATAAGCACTTGGTAAAGTGAAAATGACACACTGAAAGCAAACCAAAAGGAGAGGCTGGAGGAAGCTCATCGACCTAATCGATTGCTATCAATAATGCTGATAAAAATTATGACAAATACTAATAAATTAAGTCTTTTTCTTTGTAATTTTGTTGTTACTTTTAATTTATTTAAACTAAAGAAACGTGGACGATTATAGAAGTATAAAAATTTACTATTCAACACAAACATACATTACCTTTACCTAGTTTATATATATATATATATATATATATATATATATATATATATATATATATATATTTTTTT
>Ga0209700_101849_pt1:40000-43843 | contig 43843 bp, 15 predicted proteins | sample SiratroredBW_FD_187528 | JGI IMG/M metagenome (GOLD analysis project Ga0209700, IMG submission 187528) | Root nodule microbial communities of legume samples collected from California, USA - Siratro red BW (SPAdes) (version 2) | ecosystem: Host-associated > Plants > Roots > Nodule... | reverse complement strand
TTGCCTTCATATTAAATAACCATAATACTGCTGACAAACGTGAAAAACTTGAACAATTGGGCTTGGTGGACACTCTCTCCTCCAATATCACGAATCATGTCATTCATGCAATCTTCAGAATATAGAGTAGAATGTTCACATTGATCTTGCTCAGATGTATATGGTAAGTCTACAACTTCACCATGCCAAGTCCACGTTGTATAGTTTTTCAAAAAACTATCAGAAAGAGCGTGCTCTCGTATCACTACAAGAAAAACGTTGTTCAGAGATCAATTTTTAGCTACCAAATGAAATGATTACTAATTGTGACCAAAATAGTCACCAAATTAGATTTTGGTTGCTAAATAAATATAAAATAAAAATAATGATTAAATTTAGTGACCAATTAAGTCAAATATTTGGTATCTAACATTAGCTACAAAGGTTTTAGTGACCTATGTCATTAGATTCTAAATTGATATCTAATTAAGTTAGAGACTAATTTAGAATATAATGACAGAGGTCACTAAAACCTTGGTAATCTAATGTTAGATATCAATTATTTGACTTAATTGGTCACTAAATTCAATCATTACTTCTATTTTGTAGTTATTTAGCAACTAAAATTTAATTTGGTGATTATTTTGGTCACAATTAACAACCATTTCATTTTGTAGCTAAATACTGGTCTTTAAATAGCTTTTTTCTTGTAGTGTATCAACTCAATATCTAGTCTTTTTCCATTCACACAATTCACACACGGACAGTAATATGCTGCTCCATTCTGTTTAGCAAATTCTAAAAAATCTTCAATACCTTTCTCATACACATCACTGATTCGAGTTGCATTTATCGAACTTTGATTCATCACTACGAGTAGTGAAAGATTTTCAGACACTTTACTCAATGAGCAAGATTAAATAAAAATTGTCGGAGATCGAACATCCCCGGACTCAGTACCCAAACGCCCGTTTCTTATATATTAAACTATACATAAAAAGACCATTTAAGCATTCCAATTTTACAAGCATTCAAATCATACAACAATACTCAAATAAAATATAAAATTTGTCAGGGATCGAACATTCCTGGACTCGGTACCATACGTATAATATATATATTTTCTTTATTATTTATTGTGCTTATGCAACAAAACTAAAAGCTTTTGTGTGCTGTAATTTTGTTTAAGGAATTGAGAATTCGTAGGGTTTCATTGAAATTATTTTCTTATTTGTAAAGGGGTAAACATTAAACCTAAAAATAGTTGGAAGGTGAAGGTAGATTTTAAGATTAATAACATATTATGTGAGAAAGTTAATTATGAGTGATTATAAAATGTTATTTTAGCTAATTTTGCTTTGCAAATTTGTTATCAAAATTTGGGTCACCTTATATTCCATCTATATTTGCTTCCTGTTACACTAAAGTTTTAATATTTAGAAAAGTAATATTAAATGTTGCATTATGTTAGTGGATGCAATAAATACATCATATGTTTACTACAAGAAGTCCAAGTTCGTGGGTAGTTAAAAAAGTGATATAAAAAGGAAACATGAAAGTTAGCATTTCTTTTTACAATTCAAGACAAGTTATTATTGAAAAATTGTAAAATTGTGCTAATATAAGAAAAAAGAGAAAGGTAAACGAAAATAGTAATTGCTATGAATTTTACATAACTATACAGCAAAATCAAATCTTAAACTGAGCAATTAAAACTCAATCTTTTATCCTCACACATGGACCTGTGACTTCTTTCTCTTTCATTGATATAATCTTGATAAGTTTTAAAGATAGTTAAATAGACCTTCTAAGCAGTAACAACAAAAGTAAATAGACCATATGAAATTGTATGCCAAAGAATTCCATAATTACAAACTGAGACCCACTTTGATACTAGCAAAACCAGAAAAATAAATACAAATCTAGAGGGTTGTCAACTTTCACCGTTCAAACCTTCCCCGAAATTTCAAAAATTGCACTTTTATGACAATAAAAGTACATAGTAAGAAATGAAGAAAATAATACATAGCCATTGGAAAAGACTTTTGCTTTTCTATAACGCATAATTTCGTCTTCATGTAGAATCAAATAAAAGATAAAAATAAAATATATAATAAAAATAAAAAACTTATATATATATATATATATATATATATATATATATATATATCTTAATGCTTCACTAACCATTTATTGATCTGAAATTTAGTCAAATTACAAAAAGGGCTATAAAATGAAAATAAAGAAAACAATGAAAGGAAAACCTAAATGGGGTAAATGATGTAACATTTGGAGAGCTTCATTTTTAGTAATCAACAACATAAGAAGGTGAATAACATTAAGCTTGTTGCGTTACATACATATCTCTAGGTATGGGGTAATAACATTGAAGCTAGACATGTTGTAATTGCTACATGCATTAGGGTTACAATTATTCATATCCCATTATCTATTATTATTGTTGTTACGCTCTAAAGTTGGGCCAAATAACAGCTGCCACCATAACCCCATTTTGTGCAACAACTTTCCCTCCAACAACCCCAATGAAGCTTTGTTCTTTAATCCCAGAAAAGGAAATGCGAAAAGAACAACAAGGGTCAGTGTGAAGGGTTGATGATAAAGATGAAGAGCCATTGAAAGCAGCGTTGTTCATGTAGACGCCAGTTAGGGAAATTAACTTGAAAGTTCCATGAACAGTGAAAGAAGAAGCACGGTAATGGCTGTTACGAATGGTGGCACTGCAAATAGTCCCTGATGCGTTTAACACTTCGATGCTAACTTGGTGGCGACGGGCGAATTGAACAATCGTCTTGATCACATCATAGCTGTCAGGAACTTCAATGAAAATGGGTTTTACAACAACATTCTTGCTGGCTTCGTCAGTCACAAGCAACGGTTTTGGCCTGTTCTTAGAACCTACGGGCCTACCAAGGTTTATCTTTCTTGATATAGGGTGGTTTCCAGTAATGGAGGATGATGGTTTCTGCAAAGAGGATGAACCACCAACACTATCAGTGTAGTGGTCAGAAGAAGAAAGAGAAGAGGAGGAAAATGGAATCACAGTATCAGGTTCAGCCATTGTTAAAGGTAGAAAATATTTGTGAGGTTCATGGATGATGAAGGCTAATGGAAGAGATATATAAAGGCAGATAGAAAGGGAGAGAGAAGATAAGAGTAATTTTTCTGAAGAGAAGTAAGCATTTTTTTAATAGTGGTAATAAATGAGATAACTAGTAACTGTCATCAATTAAAAAATCTTTATTTCGAAACTGCTAGAGTAGTTTTGCTGTTTCAAGATAATTAATCAGTTATATGAGTTTCACATGTAAGGTTTAAGCAAAAAAAAAGGTTGCAAGATTCCAGGGTCTCTTTATGGAGAAAAAGTTAAGGTTGCAGTTATGTATAGGATGAGTCAACTGATACTGAAAGTTGTAGAATAAGATTATGGCTAGTTTTAGTTTACAGAGGGAAAAACTCAATTCGTTGAGTTATAGAAAAAGTTTTAGAAAACTCAATTCGTTGAGTTATAAAAAAGATTTAGAAAACTCTAGATGTTTTTTAAGCAGCAGATTGACAACTTTGTAAAAACTAGCAGTTTTAAATATTCTAAAAAAAATGATATTTGACATCAAAATTATTTTGAGTTTACTCCTACTTCATAGTATAAAATATTATTATTTTATTAATATAATATAATATTAAATGGATGTTAATTAGAAACACTAATACCAAACTATTATTTTCCATACTTTTTTAAAGACAACTTCTGATGCTTTTAAGATCAGTCTGAACTATTTAGTGTACTTGAACTCTAATTGAAAATTACTATTTTTTCTTTTGATATAGTTCAGATTTGATTTTTCT
>Ga0209700_101849_pt1:0-37500 | contig 43843 bp, 15 predicted proteins | sample SiratroredBW_FD_187528 | JGI IMG/M metagenome (GOLD analysis project Ga0209700, IMG submission 187528) | Root nodule microbial communities of legume samples collected from California, USA - Siratro red BW (SPAdes) (version 2) | ecosystem: Host-associated > Plants > Roots > Nodule | place... | reverse complement strand
TGATATCATAATTTGCTCGAAGGTAGATATTTTATCATCACCTACAATTTTATCTTGCTTTATAATAATTTGCTCGAAGGTAGATACTTTATCGCCACCTACAATTTTATCTTGCTTTATTTCATTTATAGGAAACATAATTTTAATTTTTTTGTTTTAATTTATAAATACTGCTTATATATAGTGTTGAAGCTCCATGAAGATCTTCATAGGAAAGATCATCCTCATCTTCATGATTACAGAAGTAATCAGAGGCTAAAATAGGAGGGATTCAGTATGTACCTCTTCATTCATGTTTTTCATAAGACACAAGTTGTCCTGTTTGTTGGGACATTAAGATTTTGTTTGGTTGGAAGAGTGAATTTGAGAAGATAGATTTGAAGGGATTTGAGTGGATTGGGTAGGGATGAAAGGGTTGTTTGGATTAACCAATTTGAGTGGATTGGGTGGGGATGAAATGGTTGTTTGGATTAACGGTTGTATGGTAAGATTTGAAGGAATTTGAGGAGATTCATTATGAAAGTTTGGGAATGATTTGATACATGTTATTGATTTGTTTTTATTTTTTTAATTGATATATTTATGAAATTACTAATTAACCCTTGTAAAATAAGATGGTAAAAATTTAAAATGAATTGGATTAAATTGATTTTAATATAAAAAAGATTACTAAAATTATTTAAAACATATCTTCTAAATTATTTAAAATTAAACATAAATCCTAAATAAAATAAAATCACAAATTTATTATTCTATTAAAATATACAATTTAGTCTAAAACATAATTAACTGAAATATGTAAAAAAAAAATTCCTACAATATAAACTACTTTTTTTTGTTAAAATTTACTTTGTTTTTGTAAGTATAAATTATTTTTACATTTTACTTAAATTGAAACTTTTAAAATTATTAGTCTAAATAAAAATAGTTTGCAATGTTCTTTAAATTTACTTTTTATTAATTCTCTTAATTAAAAAGTTAAATGTTTTTTTACTATATTTTTAAGAGATTAAATAAGAATTTTTTGAATTCTTATTTTATTTCTATAAAAATATTAATAAGTTATAATAAAAAGTATATAAACAGTCTACTTAAACAAATGAAAGGTGTACTTAAATTTGAAATAAAGAATATTAATAGATAACATATAATTAAAAGTTATTATTCAAAATTAAACACTCCTATTAACATATATATAATTACCATTAAATGTTATATATGTTTACAAGGGTATTTCCTAATTTTCACATCATTTATGAAGGCTATTTACTAATTTTAAGTTTCATCCCTTTAAATCTCTTCACATCTCATCCATCCTCTCAAATTAGGTCAACCAAATAGCCTTCATCCCCCCAAATCCATCCTTTTGAACAGTAAATCTTCTCAAATCAATTCAACCAAACACCACGCACTAAAGATATTTCTTCATAGATTGAGTGATTTAAATCAATCCATGGTATCTATACTTCTTCTTCTAAAACCTTCAAAGCTTTATTGTCTTTTGTCTAATAGGTGTTGCCTTGACCTTAACCCTCAGTCTATTGAGGTACAAGCTTTTCTCTAGCTTTTATCTTGAAAGTGCACATGAAGTCTCAAGATTTTGAGGAGCTCATCCCACATGAGTTTTCGGAGAAGCTCCGTTTGACAGTCTAGGAGTATCTACACCCTCTCAAACATATCATCTATGCTTTCACCATCCTTCATGATGAATTATCTATATTTTCTTGTAAGAGTGATAACTTTTCTAAGTTGTACGTTTTCATTTTACTCATAGTTGATAATCAAGGAGTCCCATATCTCCGTGACTATTTTTAACCTGCACAAGTTGAAAGTTTTGTCTCAAGAATGAAGTTGAAAGTTTTGTCCCAAGAATGAAGGCGGTAATGAGGGAAGCTGCTTTTGTTATCAAGGAGTCTCATTTAATATAACCGATAATGTGTTGAAATTTTCCTCTCAAGAATGTGGGCGGTCTAATGAGAGAAGCTACTTTTGTTATCAAGTGTGGCTCCATTCTTGCCATGTCAGATATTTTTTCTCTAGCACTTTTGGATCTTTTTTGTAACTTTTCAAAAGTAGTGTTTGATACTGTGTAGTTAGATGAGAGGTTTAATAATAACAGTTAGACAAAGTAACAAATATTTTCACAAACTTAGTTAAAAAAAAACTCAACTTTCTTAAGTTAATTATAGGAAAATAGCAGGCAATGTACAAAAAGAGGGATACAATCCAGTTCTTAACCAAACAGTTAAGTTCCACTAAGCAAATTACTATTGTGAAGTAAAATGATTGGATCGCAGTCACTCCTGGCTAACCTCGTACGACTATTCTTTCATATCGTTGCCACTCCTAGCTAACCTCACAAAGTATTCTTTGACACTTGGCTGCTCCTGACTAAAAATCCTAAGTATTCTTTCAGATCACAACCACTTCTGGTTGACTCTTCCTAAATATTCTTTCATATCGCAACAGCTTCTGGTTGACTCTGTTCAAGTATTATTTCAACAAGAAACATCTGGCTCAACCTAAATATTCTTTCAATAAGCCACTTTTAGCTTACAACAAATAAAATGTCTTTGTGATCAATATATCACTAACTTTGTTTACTAAGGAGGGTTTACATCTTTTGACAATTACTAGAAAGGGTTTACATCTTTTGACAAGTAAGCTTTTTAGGCACAAAATATGTTGGCAGCATTTTATTACTTTAGAATGAATTCTATTCTTCTTCTTGAAAGGTAGCTTTATATATGCGCTAGAAGAAAGTAGTCGTTGTAATACATTTTTTGACTATTAAGTAGCTTTAACTCTTTTGATTGTCTTCCTTGCATATGATGAGTTTTGATGTAGAATATACATTAATTGCAATCCATGCAACATTAAAATCTCTTTTTCTTCTTTATGGAACATTCCAATAACTAGATGTGCTTATCTCTTCTTAGACATAGTCTTTATTGAGACCTTGGATGGTTTATTCCTATTGACGATATGTTGAGACACTAGAGGATCCACTACAAGAAAAAAACTATTTAGAGACTAATTTTTAGCTACAAAATGAAATAGTTGCTAATTGTGACCAAAATAGTCACCAAATTAAATTTTAGTTGGTTGCTAAATAACTACAAAATATAAGTAATAATTAAATTTAATGACCAATTAAGTCAAGATAATTGGTATCTAATATTAGCTATCAAAGTTCTAGTGACCTATGCCATTAGATTCTAAATTGGTATCTAATTAAGTTAAAGACTAATTTAAAATCTAATGGCATAGGTCACTAAAACTTTGATAGATATTAGATACCAATTATCTTGACTTAATTGGTCACTAAATTTAATCAGTACTTTTATTTTGTAGTTATTTAGCAACTAAAATCTAATTTGATAATTATTTTGGACATCATTAGCAACCATTTCATTTGGTAGCTAAAAATTGGTCTCTAAATATCTTTTTGTTGTAGTGATTTATTACTCATTAAATGGTCTGATGATCATCATATAGGGAGTTTATGTTTTGATGATAACAAAATCAACATGAATGGTTTATTTATATTTTGAATGTTCTCACAATGTTTTGTATAATTGTATTACACAGTAATCCTTAAGCGTCTACGACATGTGTTAATGATAGACGGTTTGATAAGACTTTTTAATTGGATAACAAAATCCAGACTATGTTTTATTTGTAATGTGAATGATGTTATAATGTTTTATAATGTAGTGTACCATATGAGTATCTACAATTTTTTTTAAACAGTTAATTGTGAAAATTAAAATCTTCACAATACATACACTTCATAAAAACGAGTTAATAACAAAATAGAGTATTTGAAAACAAAACAAAAATTATTAGGAAGATTTATGGATCAGAAAGATACTGACATCGTTTTTTTAGGAAACAAAAGTTATCGTTGTTATCCCTTTCAAAATTATTTTACTTAAATAGTTTTATCAAATGTGATATATTAAATTTCTTTAAATCTTCTTTTAAACAAAAACTAAATGAATAATTAAAATTCTGAAATACTTTGATTTTAACATTATATATATTATCAAATAAAAAGATTTTTTTGGTTTATGTAATAATTTATTTTTACTAACTCATATTTAAATATTTTTGAATTAGTTTGTTAAATAGGTTCAAATTAAAAACAAATTAAAATTAAAAGATTGTGACCACAACTTTCTGTTTTCATATTTATTACCCAAAAAATTGAAAAATCCTAAACCACAAAGATATGAAAAAGTTGTAAAATTTAAACTTCACCAATGCAAGTATTCAACTTGAAAGTAAAAAAGTAAATGTTATATAAATAACTTATTTATAAATAGAAGGCGGTAAATATTTTAAACACATTTTACAACTAAACTTAAAAAGTCTCTTAAATATATTTTTATCAATAAAATAAAATTAAAATTTTATATAAAAAATAGTACAAACATACAATTCTATCATTTTACGTATACAACGAATTAAAAGAAATATTAAAAATTCAAAAAATAGTTTAGCATATTTTGTGGGTCTATATTGAAAGTTTGTCTATTTTCTGCGTAAATTGATTGCTACTTGTATCATTGAGGACCACTGTCATGTGGTTGTGTACAGTATTGGTTTTGTGGCCTTACTTTTCCTTATGTGGCCAATTTTCGTGCACGAATTAGGGTTTCTTTATCATCTTTTGTTCCTCTTCCATTGGTGGAGCTGTCAAACGTTTCTGATATTTTCTTAAGCACAATGAGAAGTGTGATTCTTCCTGCCTCACAGTTTTTTTTTTTTTTAACTTTTTCAATTTATTCTAAAATTATTTTCTCATTTTATAACGAATTATTATTAATTTTATTTCGTGATTTTTCTTCATCTAAATTATTTTGTTCATTGTTTAGCCATGGTAATTGCCTCACTCTTTATTTAAAATTATAATACTATTTTATTAAAAGTATAAAAAACGTGTTTGTTTTTTTCATATTTGTATAGAAATCTCAAACTGTAAATAAATTGGTAGAGATGGTACTAAAACCTCCCACATTGAATAAAAAAAGTAACGTCAAATAACATATTATTGTCATAAATGTGACTATTAAATGAATTTAAGTCAGTACTTAATGTAATTAAATGTTTTGATATAAAACTTGAAATTTTCTATTTCCTTGTCTTTTTTTAAAAAAAAAATATGTTTGTATTTATTTGTCGTTTACAAAATATAAAATTACATTAACATTTTTTAATTATACATATTTTTTTTTTCATATGATGGTAAAACAGGTCAGCTCCAATTGTAAGCCATACACAATTTGATGAGGCGAGTTGATGTTTTTAATTTATCAACCTATTATGTCCCACTTGACCCATTGACACGAAAGGGTAGAGGTAAGACGAAACGGATTAACCCGCCAATCCTTTTAATTAAAAATTAAAATAAAATTATAATTGAAAAATCTCAACTTTCTTTGAGGATATAAATATATATATATATATATATATATATATATATATATATATAATATTATATTGGATATTTTCATATTTCGTATATACATAAATCTTTCTTATTTTATTATTAATTGTACTTTAAAATAATTTTGACCATCTTTTATATATTCTACTATCCTTGTACATGAGAAAGAAGATCCCCACAAAATTCAATTTGCGCAATAGTAATAGATATATACTATTTTATTTAAAAATCTTTCTCCATAACAAACCTTCATGTTGAGTAAAATATAAATTTCTATAAGTATTATTAGAAACATCTCTATTATAACATATTTTATATGTTATTATTTATATTGGGTATTATAATATATTTATCATATTTTACCAAAATTAAAGTTAGTTATAATTTGTAATAATATATATTTTATGTCAAAATATGATATGAAATATTCAATATTAATTAATAATGGTAACTTTTTCATTTATTGCAATATCATTATTAAGAGTTCATATATTAATAATAAGTTATTATCTGACAGTAGTATATATTCCAATATATTAAATTATTTTTTAAGTGTACATATTTACTAAATTTAAATATATAAATTAAAATAATTAATATACAAATAAATATAAACAAATTCAAACATGTATTTAGTGCATGTAAGAATGAGAAATAAACTTGTCTATTATTTGAACATATATCAACTTTGATAAAAAAAAATTCACATTGATGGATAATATCTGATTTTTAAATTGGATATAAAAACGGAAGTGAAAATGTAAGTATATATCGGTCCTTATATTTTTTTTTCTTTCATCTTTTTAAATTACCAAAACATTTTTAGTTTGTTAGGTAATCTAAAAACTTATTTGCACTAAGTAATTTGGTCTTTTGTTTAGTTTCGCTTGAAGAATATCATTTTATTATATAATTTCTTCTCATTTGTTTGACTAATTCAATATGTGTACGGTGATTTTTAAGGTACTATTCATCATCTTATAACAATAGTAGTTACACTTTTTTTCCTTTATGTGTGGTTTTATTCAAATAATATATTGCATTTAAAAAAACTTAAACTTCAATTTTACAAAATGAGATCGTTTATATGATATATTTGTACTTTTATGTTCCTTTCTAATTATTTTTATTTGTTGTTTACTTTTTTCTCTTGTAAAAATGTGAGTATTAATTAAGTGTTAACTTGTATAAACTTTTAATTTATTAGGTATCATACAAAACTTACTTTTGTAATATTTTTTTTTCATTCTTAGTCTCATTTTATTTGAAGAACTCTTCTTTAGCTATATAATTTTATATTATTTCTCAAGAGTTCAACTCTTTATATATTCACTTAAATCTTTGAGGTATTTTTGTTAGATATCTAAGTGTGAGTCTAATTCCTACATTGAATAAAAATGAGAAAGTTAAGTAATACATAAGAAAGAAGACTCATAAACCTACTGCTGTAAGGTTTTGGGTTAAAGGTGATGTCATTCCCTTGTATATTGCGCTCATTTCTTCTTCTTGTAAGATCTCCTATGCTCCATCGGATTCTCCCAACAAGTGGTATCAGAGCCGAAGGTTCGCACCACCGACCTGATAGTGATCGGGTTTTGGATTAAAGATGATGTCATTCCCTTATATGTTAGGTCCATTTCTCTTTTTGGTGAGATTTTTTCGGATTCTCCCAACACTTTTCTTTCAATATTCACAATATTTGTAAAACACAATGGATATTATATCTTTGATGAAACTTCAATTATATATAATTCTTTACTATTTTAACATTTACTATAATGAAAATAAGATTACAATTTCATATCCAATAGAAAAGGCAAAAAAAAGTAGGTATAAATTTCTACTTTGAAAACAAAGAAAAAATAAATACAAACTTTAGTTGAAAAACCAAAATAAATATAGTTAAATTTCCACCACTCTCTCATTGTCTAAATGACATGTTACTTAAATCTCTAACTTAACCCTTGTGTAACTTTATAACCTCTCTTAACACTTGAAATTTATTTAAATAAAGTCATTAATGTAAAAATTAAATAAACCAAAAGTAAAAAAAATAAATTAGGTTGAATAATAATAATGGAAACAAACTATTATATCCACATAAAAGTAACTATAGGCTCTATTTTAAGAAAATGTACATTATATATATATATATATATATATATATATATATATATATATAACTAAGATCAATTTAAACATTAAAGTTTAACTTATAAAATAAAATAATGTGATAGAAAATACAGAGGCATATAATTTATTCCAATGTATAATTGTATAAATTTACTAAAATAAATCAATAACTAAACAAATAAATGTATAAAACCTAAAAAGAAAAAACCATTTTTCTACATCTTTTAACACTTAAAAGGAAAATCCTTTAATCTGAGATTAATCAAATCTATATTAAAAATAATCAATTCAAAATAAGTGAGAAACTATGTCATTTAAAAAAACATAATAAAGTTATGTTGAGTGAGTCTGATCCCTATTTTAAATAAAATGATTTAATTAAGTTTTCTTTTGTCAATAGATCTGTTTAATCTAATTTAAAAACTTAAAAATAAATTTTTATTTTTAAAATTAAAATTCTACTATAATTATTTAATCTATAAAATTACACTATATGTTAATGTTTTTATAAAATAATATTATTTTTATTTTAAAATTATAATAACAAATTAGGGTGTTTTGAACTAACTGTTATAACAGTTTTTTCTTAAAAATCACGTCAACAACCAACTCAACTCGAGAGAAACACAGACATATCGAACAAAACATTCCATATTTCTTCTTCCATCTGGTGCCGTATTTTGAGAATCGACTTTGTTGTGCTTCGGCCTTGGTGCTCCTTGAATATTATATTTTGGTTATATTTTGATGCCTAAGAAATTTATATTAATAATTATTATTTTATTTTTCATTTTCTTCCTTCTTTATAAATAAAAATTTTATTTTCGTAGTAGCTATATAACTGGTAGAGTTGTGAAAGCTTATGGAAAAACCTATAATCCACCGCTTCTAGTTGGGGCTACTTTGCTCTCCTCAAGGAATCCAAGGCAAGTACTTCATTCCTTGTTCTTTTTCTTTTGCTTCTGTGTTTTTTTATTTTGCATGCATTCACTATGTCTTTTGGAATCTGGTGTTTTCAGAAACAGAAGAACAGCGAGAAAGAAAAAACCCTCATCTTTGAAGAAGCCAGATCCCAGATCATTAAGGAGAAAGAGGAGGAAGAGGGTATCTTTAATTTCAACTATTTTGCGTTTTTTAGTAGATTATTATTCTAGCAGTAGCATGCATGCAGCACCGTTAGTTGTTAATGGCGTTTGTCACTGGTCTTTAGCCTTTTCTATACTATTCTTGTTAATTGTGGGTGACTTTGCAGCACTAGTTAGAGGACTCTTACAGATCTGTCTAAGTTGTGGTTCTCCCTTTCTCGCTTCAATTTAAATAGTACTGGTTTTTTCATGTTTTAAGGGTGCAACAAATCCAAGAAATTGCTCCATTTAGACTTCATCAGAATCACAATATAGAAACGCATTCTTTTACATCAAGTTGAAACAAAGTCCAGAGTGAATAGCTGCAATGGAAAAGAGAAGTCTAATAGAATCTTCTTCTTTTGCCATATTCTAGAACCTTCTTTGCAGAATGCCATTTATGACTAATAAATCATCGACTAATAAACAGAGTAATGGTCCCTATTGTATGTATTCCCACGCATTATGTTGAATGAATAAGCAAAAGAAATCTGATTTTCTTAGTATTTTCTGTGCTTGGCAGGTCTTCTCCGCCCTCACCTGTAGTGGTTCCCATGTTTTCAGTAAACTAAATCGCGGATTGGATGTTGTGATTATAGATGAAGCAGCAAGATCTGTAAGTGTGAAATCTTCTTAGTTACTGAGTCACATTTAAGATTGCTTATAATATAAACTAACTTGACAGTTTGATCTAAAGAAATGGCTGAGGTGCCTGAAACTATTCCAACAACTATGATTTTTTTCTTAATTGTAGCATGCAGATGGATTAACTTTCATGAACCAACTATCCCTGAAACTTAAGCTATTATGTGAAGACATAAAAATGATTTTATGTTATAAATCTTAGTATTTCTAACTTGTCCACACCAGAGTCCTTTGGGCTTGAAGTGAATAATGCACAGACCCAGCTCTATTGTGCTAGAGTATAACTTTTTATTAGAAAATAATACCGGAGGAAAGGATTGAACTCTAGACCGTATGATCATAGTGTCTGATAATATCCCATGAACCAACTATCGGAAAGCTAAGGCTGAGGTAGAAGATAGAAATACTTTTAGATTATACATCTGACAATGTCTATAACAGGAAACATAATGAATTTTCCAATATTTTGGGGCTGGGAGAGGACTGACATTTATTGGCCACTTTCTCTAATGTAGAAATTGGAACCAATAACCTTTATGCAAGATGAATACAAAATTTCTTGCCTCTTGGAGTAAATAAGCAATTTTGGACTAAGTCTACAGCCTGAAATATATCTAAAATCCTAAAAGTCTTTGTCACATGAGGGGGCCTCTTGTCCTTTAGTGAAGTTTTTTAATGGGACAGCGTGGGGGTTCTACTTGTCTAATAACTCAGTTCCTTGAGCAAGCTAAAACATGCCTGTTTGGAGCACTATAATATGAAAACTGTGTAACATCAAATTCATTAAATTTGATGAACAAAAGGAAATTGAATCAGTTCTTCATCTATAGTTTACTATCATGTAATTCTTCCTTATTGTTTGGAACTAATGTGTTTTGGTATCACTTAACAATCAATTGCTCATGTTGGTGTAACACTTGGCTTATTATAAATGGGGTGGAGATTAAAGGTAGAATTAATACAATTACAAACCACATTAGGTAAGCCAATGGAAGGTTCAGATGGGACTAGAATAGTTGACGACACTAGAGCATGGGATTAATCACTATATAACATGGGCAACTTCTGGAGAGAACTGTTGTGGTTGGGAATAGGTTGTTGATTTTTGAGAATTCAAAAGTCAAGGATAGGATTAAAGATAGGGTTACTTGTAGAAAGTTCTAACTAGTAGAGAGTCCTAACCAATAAGGGAGTTGAGTGAAGTGTAACTGAGTTAAGTGTCATACAGAAAAAACCACCGACAGATCAACTCTCAGGAATGGTGCTTTATAAGAACCTGGGTAGTATATGGTGCCTAAGTCTCACATCAAGCAGTACGTGACACTCGGTGGAGTATTTAAGTGTTTGGTTCTTTCCCTTTACTATTTTCTTTTGCAAGTAGGTTTCCCAAGTACTTGGATACTTGTCATGGAGTAACTACGGTTTCCCAAGTCAAGAAGATCCAAGAAGAGAATTCGATAGTAAGAGCAGATAATTTATCTTTACTTGGAGGAATATCATACATGAAACAAGTAGAACTAAATACACAAGGAGGAACTTCGTAAAAAGATTATTTTGGAACAATATTTATTTTCCAAATTAGACTAATAATTGCTGTTAGATGTAAGAGGCTTAGTCTACGTCTTTTTGCATTGTTTCTTATTTATAAATACATAATCCTATGTGCTTTATACACAAGGGATTAATATTACGCCTCTTTTTTATTTTATTTTACATGGTATCTAGAGCTAGGTTAAATCCTTGCCTTCCTAGTTAACCAATTGTTCATCGATGCTTGTCCATCTTATTTCATTTTAGCAGATAAATGTTTCCTCATTCTCTTGATCACTATTTCATTTTAGCAGATGTCACCTTCATTGAGACTTCTTCTTCTCCTCTTGCTTATCCATCCTGTGAAGTCAACTGAGATATTGACTTGATCAGGTGGATACACAGTCGAAGAAGGAAAAAACGTAAAGTAAATAGAATAACGGTTAAGAGTAGGAGAGAAACATATGTCCTTTTTTTTATCTAGTGAATCCTTAAAAGATATTTGCGTGACTTAGCAAATAACTTATTAAGACCAAAACGAAAATTTGGAACAAAACATGTAGAACCAAAAGTTTTCAGGGGTAAGGGATGGAAAAGTTCATGAATAAATAAGATAAAATAAGAAATTTTGTTTTCTAAAACCGAGGATGATATGCGATTAATGTCATCTAGGGATTTAGATAATAAAATTTCTCAATCCCTTTTATTTCTTTATGATCCTCTCCAACCCTTTCCTCTTAAAGTTTTTGGTTCCACACACTTTGTTTACAGTTTTTGGTTCCACACACTTGATAAATTATATGTTAGGATACAACTGTATCCTATTAGGATTAACTAGATCACAAAAGGAATATAAATGTTTTCATATCCTCTTAATCACGATTTTATTTGAGCAAATGTCACCTTCAATGAATCTTCTCGTTCTCTTATTGCTTATCCATCCTATCATGTCAATCGAGATATTGACTTGATCAGACGGAGAGACAGTAGAAGAAGGAAAAGACTTAAAGTACATAGAAGACTCAGTCAAGGTGACATCCACTAAAATAACGGTTAAGAGTAGGAGAGAAACATATGTCTTTTTTGAAATCTAGTGAATCCTTAAAAGATATTTTTGTGACTTAGCAAATAATTTATTAAGACCAAAACGAAAATTATGAACAAAGCCTGTAAAACCAAAAGTTTTGAGGGGTAAGGTATGGAAAGGTTCATGAAGAAATAAGATGAAATAAGGAATTTTGTTTTCTAAAATAAGGGATGATATGCGATTAATGCCATCTAGGGATTTAGATAATAAAATTTCTCAATGTATTTTATTTCTTCATGATCCTCTCCAGCCCTTTCCACTTAAAGTTTTTGGTTCCACAGACTTTGTTTACAATTTTTAGTTCTACTCTTCATAAATTATATGTTAGGACACAACTGTGTCCTATTAGGATTAACTAGATCACAAAAGGAATAAAAAATGTTTTCACATCCTCTTAATCACGATTTTATTTGAGCAGATGTCACCTTGAGTGAGTCTTCTCCTTCTCTTATTGCTTATCCATCCTATCATGTCAATTGAGATATTGACTTAATCAGACGGAGACACAGTAGAAGAAGGAAAAAACTTAAAGTATATAGAAGACTCAGTCAAGGTGACATCCACTAAAATAACGGTTAAGAGTAGGAGAGAAACATATGTCTTTTTTGAAATCTAGTGAATCCTTAAAAGATATTTTTGTGACTTAGCAAATAATTTATTAAGACCAAAACGAAAATTATGAACAAAGCATGTAGAACCAAAAGTTTTCAGGGGTAAGGGATGCAAAGGTTCATGAAGAAATAAGATAAAATAAGAAATTTTGTTTTCTAAAACAGAGGATGATATGCGATTAATGCCATCTAGGGATTTAGATAATAAAATTTCTCAATCTCTTTTGTTTCTTCATGATCATGTCCAGCCCTTTCCTCTTAAAGTTTTTAGTTCCACACACTTTGTTTACAATTTTTAGTTCTACTCTTGATAAATTATATGTTAGGACACAACTATGTCTTATTAGGATTAACTATATGACAAAAGGAATATAAATGTTTTCACATCCTCTTAATCACGATTTTATTTGAGCAGATGTCACCTTCAGTGAGTCTTCTCCTTCTCTTATTGGTTATCCAACCTATCATGTCAATCGAGATATTGATTTATCAGACGGAGACTCAGTAAAAGAAGGAAAAGACTTAAAGTACATAGAAGACTCAGCCAAGGTGACATCCTCTTAAATAACGGTTAAGAGTAGAAGAGAAACATATGTCTTTTCTGAAATCTAGTGAATCCTTAAAAGATAGTTTTGTGACTTAGCAAATAATTTATTAAGACCAAAATGAAAATTATGAACAAAGCATGTAGAACCAAAAGTTTTCAGGGGTAAGGGATGGAAAGGTTCATGAAGAAATAAGATAAAATAAGGAATTTTGTTTTCTAAAACCGAGGATGATATGCGATTAATGCCATCTAGGGATTTAGATAATAAAATTTCTCAATGTATTTTATTTCTTCATGATCCTCTCCGACCCTTTCCACTTAAAGGTTTTGGTTCCACACACTTTGTTTACAATTTTTAGTTCTACTCTTGATATATTATATGTTAGGACACAACTGTGTCCTATTAGGATTAACTAGATCACAAAAGGAATATAAATGTTTTCACATCCTCTTAATCACAATTTTATTTGACCAGATGTCACCTTCAATGAGTCTTCTCCTTCTCTTATTGCTTATCCATCCTATCATGTGAATCGAGATAATGACTTGATCAGACAGAGACACAGTAGAAGAAGGAAAATATTAAAAGTACATAGAAGACTCAGTCAAGGTGACATCCACTAAAATAATGGTTAAGATTAGGAGAGAAACATATGTCTTTTTTGAAATCTAGTGAATCCTTAAAAGATATTTTTGTGACTTAGCAAATAATTTATTAAGACCAAAAGGAAAATTATGAACAAAGCATATAGAACCAAAAGTTTTCAGGGGTAAGGGATGAAAAGGTTCATGAAGAAATAAGATAAAATGAGGAATTTTATTTTCTAAAACCGAGGATGATATGCGATTAATGCCATCTAGGGATTTAGATAATAAAATTTCTCAATCTCTTTTATTTCTTCATGATCCTGTCCAGCCCTTTCCTCTTAAAGTTTTTGGTTCCACACACGTTGTTTACAATTGTTAGTTTTAATCTTGATAAATTATATGTTAGGACACAACTGTGTCCTATTAGGATTAACTAGATCACAAAATGAATATAAATGTTTTCACATCCTCTTAATCACGATTTTATTTGAGCATATGTCACCTTCAGTGAGTCTTCTCCTTCTCTTATTGCTTATCCATCCTATCATGTCAATCGAGATATTGACTTGATCAGATGGAGACACAGTAGAAGAAGGAAAAGACTTAAAGTACATAGAAGATTCAGTCAAGGTGACATCTACTAAAATAACGGTTAAGAGTAGGAGAGAAACATATGTCCTTTTTGAAATCTAGTGAATCCTTAAAAGATATTTTTGTGACTTAGCAAATAATTTATTAAGACCAAAACGAAAATTATGAACAAAGTATATAGAACCAAAAGTTTTCAAGGGTAAGGGATGGAAAGGTTCCTAAAGAAATAAGATAGAATAAGGAATTTTGTTTTCTAAAATTGAGGATGATATGCGATTAATGTCATCTAGGGATTTAGATAATAAAATTTCTCAATCTCTTTTATTTCTTCATGATCCTGTCCAGCCCTTTGCTCTTAAAGTTTTTGGTTCCACACACATTGTTACAATTTTTTTAGTTCTACTCTTGATAAATTATATGTTAGGACAAAACTATGTCCTATTAGGATGAACTAGTTCACAAAAGAAATATAAATGTTTTCACATCCTCTTAATCACGATTTTATTTGAGCAGATGTCACCTTTAGTGAGTGTTCTCCTTCTCTTATTGCTTATCGATCCTATCAAGTCAATCGATATATTGACTTGATCAGACAGAGACACAGTAGAAGCAGGAAAAAACTTAAAGTACATAGAAGATTCAGTCAAGGTGACATCCACTAAAATAATGGTTAAGAGTAGGAGAGAAGCATATGTCTTTTCTGAAATCTAGTGAATCCTTAAAAGATATTTTTGTGACTTAGCAAATAATTTATAAAGACCAAAACGAAAATTATGAACAAAGCAGGTAGAACCAAAAGTTTTCAGGGGTAAGAGATGAAAAGGTTCATGAAGAAATAAGATAAAATAAGGAATTTTGTTTTCCAAAACTGAGGATGATATGCGATTAATGCCATCTAGGGATTTAGATAATAAAATTTCTCAATCTCTTTTATTTCTTCATGATCCTGTCCAGCCCTTTCCTCTTAAAGTTTTTGGTTCCACACACTTTGTTTAGAATTGTTAGTTCTAATCTTGATAAATTATATGTTAGGACATAACTGTGTCCTATTAGGATTAACTAGATCACAAAATGAATATAAATGTTTTCACATCCTCTTAATCACGATTTTATTTGAGCAGATGTCACCTTCAATGAGTCTTCTCCTTCTCTTATTGCTTATCCATCCTATCATGTCAATCGAGATATTGACTTGATCAGATAGAGACACAGTAGAAGAAAGAAAAGACTTAAAGTACATAGAAGACTCAGTCAAGGTGACATCCACTAAAATAATGGTTAAGAGTAGGAGAGAAACATATGTCTTTTTTGAAATCTAGTGAATCCTTAAAAGATATTTTTGTGATTTAACAAATAATTTATTAAGACCAAAACGAAATTATGAACAAAGTATGTAGAACCAAAAGTTTTCAGGGGTAAGGGATGGAAAGGTTCCTAAAGAAATAAGATAGAATAAGGAATTTTGTTTTCTAAAATTGAGGATGATATGCGATTAATGTCATCTAGGGATTTAGATAATAAAATTTCTCAATGTATTTTATTTCTTCATGATCCTCTCCTATCCTTTCCTCTTAAAGTTTTTGGTTTCACACACTTTGTTTATAATTTTTAGTTATACTCTTAATAAGTTATATGCTAGGTCACACGAATGTCTCGTATTAGGATTAACTAAGTTACAAAAGGGATATAAATGTTTCCTCATTCTCTTAATCACTATTTCATTTGAGTAGATGTCACTTTCACTGAGTTTTCTCCTTCTCTTCTTGCTTATCCATCCTATCATTTCAACTGTGATATTGACTTAATCAGATGGAGACAAAGTAGAAGAAGGAAAAGACTTAAAGTAAATAGAAGACTCAATCAAGATGACATCCACTAAAATAAAATAACGCTTAAGAGTAAGGGAGAAACGTAAGTCCTTTTTGTGATCTAGTGAATCCTTAAAAGACATTTGTGTGACTCAACAAATAATTTATTAAGACCAAAATGAAAATTATGAACAAAGCATGTAGAATCAAAAGTTTTCAAGGATAAGGGATGGAAAGGTTCACGAAGAAATAAGATAGAATAAGGAATTTTGATTTCTAAAACTGAGGATGATATGCGATTAGTGCCATCTAGGGATTTAGATAATAAAATTTCTCAATCTCTTTTATTTCTTGGAGATCCAATCAAGCCCTTTCTTTTTAAATTTGTTGGTTCCACACATTTTGTTTATAATTATTAGTTCTACTCTTGATAAATTATATGTTAGGTCACATGAATATGTCCTATTAGGATTAACTAGATCACAAAAGTGATATAAATGTTTTCACATTCTCTTCATCAAGATTTCATTTGAGCATATGTAACCTTCAGTAAGTCTCCTTGTTGTCTTTTTGCTTATCTATCTTATCATGTCAATCGAGATATTGACTTGATCAGACGGAGAGACAATAGAAAAAGGAAGAGACTTAAAATAAAGAAAAGACTGAGTCAAGGTGATATCGAATAAATTAAAATAACAGTTAAGAGTAGGAGAAAAATATATGTACATCCAGTAAATTAAAATAACAGTTAAGAGTAAATATATATACTTTTGTGATATAGTGAATCTTTAAAAGATATTTGTGTGACTTAGCAAATAATTTATTAAGACCACAATGAAAATTATGTGTTCTTTTGTGTGTGTCTCCAAATGAATATCAATCTGTAGAGACTTAAGAAATGCCTCCTTTGCTGGGTGAATACAGGGGCCATGTTGCCTCTGTTACTGTATGTGGTATTACAGTGGTGGATTTTATAGCAAAATTTTAGGACAGTAGAATTATGGTTTTGAAGGAACGGATTTTAATGATGCCTAATCAATAAACTGATCATGGCAATATTTTAAATTGAAGAATATAAATCAGAAACAGTACATAAAATGTTCCTGTTAATCGGTTTTATTGTGCTTCATCAAAGTAAAAAATTGGTATTATATTAATCTCATTTGTATTTGGTCCTTGGGTGCCCCAATGTTTCTCCTTTTATTTTTCTTCTCTGGAGGAAATTCATCATTATATTCTTTTCTATTACTTTTGTCTTTTTGAAATTTCCCGTGAATTTTTGTAAATGGGTTTTATCATGTTGTGATCAAACAGATAAGAATCTTTCCGGGAGTTTTATGGAGACTCATTGCAAGATGGGGGATGAGGTGAAATCACACACAAGGCTGGTAACCAAGTTGCAATTATATCACCTCATAGTCAACAAGTCATGCTCTTCTAAAAACGTTTTCAAAAGTCCTTTGGAATATCAGCTGAGAAAGTAGTGGATATATGCATTGTTGATGGCTGCCAGGTACACTAGCTTAATGTTTATTATATGATATCCTTCATGTTCTTTTTTGCTTTTACTGTTAATTATTTAACAGTAAACTATGCAAATCTTTGAATAAGGTTTTAATTGTTTACCATCTGGAATACAATAAAGCAGGCATTGGCAAGAGCAAAGTCAGCAGTGCTGGTACTATGCCTTTTTGTGTTAATGTGATGAGTTCATGAATTGCATTTGGTCCATACACCTGAATATCGATCCATTTTTTATGTTGTTGCTATAGGTGGTTGGATCTGCCTCCACATTAAGGAAGAGTGAACAATGGAACAAGCTAGTGGAAAGTGCAGAGAAAAAGGAACTGTTTATTCAAAGTAAAAGCTCTGAGAAGTCATTTATATGTCTACTATCATCAATACATTGAATTTGATCCATCAAAACAAGAATTTTAATTGAGCCCAATTGATCAGAATTTGCACGTTATATTAGTACATGTTCCTTTTATCTATATGTTTACTTAATCATTCGTTTGTTGGTCCATCATATGCACAATACATCCCTAGTTAGATTATGGAGCCAAGAATCTTTTACACCAAGCTGAAGACGAACTAAACAATTTTCTCCTGCAGGCTTCTCAACCATGTTCATCATTCTTCAGTGATGAAAGTCTGACCTCCATGCAAACAAAGGTGGCTGAACCATCTCAGGTGATTGGATCCACTGATAAGGTAGATAATGATGTGCAGCCTAACAATGCTGCAACATTTGATGATCAAGGTGAGGATATGAATGATGCAGGTTTTGATGAGCATTAGGGGTGTTGTTATTGTACAGCCGGCTAGTCTTGCTTAATCAACATGTTTCCAGTCGGTCGGCGCCTAGTTCTAGAATCTGGATGTCGTTGTCTCTTTTGCTTTTGGTTCAATCCTCGGTTTTGATAAGGTTCCTGGAAGTACTCTATATTTAAGTTAGTTAATGATTCAAATATTATAAGATGTTTTGGATTAAAGTAATGTATTTTGAGTCATCTTATTTCTAGGTTTCTAAATAAACTTTTTTTTATGGCTCAAAGGCTTAAGTTTTTGTTGTCCCAATTTGTTTTTCTTCAGTGTTTTGTACCACAATTGCCACGTATTTACTAAATGAACTTTTTTTTTATTGGAAAATAATGTTTTGACAATTCTAATAATTACATAATAATTTATTTTTAAAAATATTATAGTCGTTATAAAAATAAAATTTTATATTTATCAAAAAAAAGAGAAAGAATGGAAAGTAAAATAATAGTTATGGAATAGTTGTAAAAATTTATTGGATATCAAATATTACAGTCCAATAAAAGTTTATAAAAATAAAATTTTATATTTATCAAGAGAAAAGATGAAAAAAAGTAAAATGATAGTTATGGAGTAATTGGAAAAAATTATTAGATGTGAAATATCACACTCCAATAAAAGCAATTTGAATGTTACGTTAATATTAAGTTCTACTTTTTAAAGAGACACTACAAAGTAATACTTACCGGTGTGTTTAGGACAGTTACAGTTGTTAAGATATTAAAAGTGAAATTGTTATTAAAAAGCATTCTCAACCTATTTTCATTACTTTTAATGCATTCTTCTTAAGGTGTTTAATAATAAAGCTTATTTCTCAATTTTTTAATCATTGAATAATTAAATTTAAATAACTTTTCCCTTTTCTTGGGTTAGAGGACTGTGAGTGGCTCGAAGGAAGTCAAACATTCGGTTGATGTTGAAACGAGGTAAATGTAAACACGTGGTATAACCTAAGGTCCGATTTTATTTGCAATAAAATAATTGTTTTATCTTAAATATTTATCAAACATATAATGAGGCTCATCAACATTTTCACTCAACCTTTATTTATTATTAATGTGTGGTTGTTTTACTTTATGTTCAAATAAATACTTTACGTTCCTTATTTGTGTACCTAGGGTCCTGACAAACTTTAAAAATATATAATTACAATCATTCTTAATTAATTTAAACCCAAATCTTCAATAATAAAACATTAATTAATATTCATCCATACATAATATTATAATATGATTAATGAGAGGAATAATATTGTACATGCTATACTAGAGATGAAAATTAAATTAATGTTTACCGTATATATCAACACATGTTTTTACTTACATAGAGTTGCACAAGGCAAGGCCGAAAGCAAGCCATGGTGCAGAGGGAAAAGTAAGAGGCAAGAAACGAACAGAATACTAGCAGCATGACAGGGAAGTTTCATGCATGGGAGTTTTCAAAAGAAGCAAAGTCCTTAATGCACGTAAAGTGATTGAAAAGCTTCTTCTAACACCTTTTTTCATTCTTTTGAACAAACAACTATTTATTACGTATTTATTTAGCTATCTTTTTTAATGCTGCAATAGTTAGGTTTGGTACAAAATCTAAATACCAACTTTCTTCCTCACTAAGAATTAAAACAATTTTAAAATATAAATGATTTACTTTGAGAATGGCGAGGAGTGAAGGAAGAAAGATTGAAAAAGGATCATACAGTGACGGAAAATAGCTTTAGTGGAAGAAGGAAGAAGGAAGACTTAATTATTTCTTTTTTCAAATTTAATATCACTAGTAATTAATATTATTATAAATTTTATCAATACCTTTAAATATCTTAAATAACATTCGTGATTTTGATACTTAACATAATAATGGTATTTAGTCTTAACTGTTTTTTTAACTTTTTCAATTAAGGATATATTAGTTCAAATGTTAATATACTTAGTTGTATTTTTTAATAGTTTCACGTTAATTATGAGTTAAAGTTAAGGCTAATTTATGAAATACTTTTTAAAGAAAAAACTGAAATTTAGAGTTTTAAGTTTCAAAGTAAAAATGTCACATAATATTACCTTAAAAATGTTAGAGGAACGGATTTAAGATTCAAATATTGACGTTATTTTTGTAATATTTTTTTCATTTTCATATATAGGATTAGTTTTTTAGTTCTCATATAAGATATTGTTTCTATTTTCGAAGTGTCTTTTAAGTACAGAGAAAGAGAGAGCCTGGTGAGCGTGGTGGCGGTAGAAGAAGACAATGGGCTTCTTAGTGGTGGTAGGGTGGCGATGGAAAGAGAGAGAGACCTGAGTAGTGGTGGGAGTGGTTGCGGAAGCAAAACCTTTGATGTGGTGGTGGTGTTGGTGGCGGAAAGAGAGAGAAACGTGAGTGGTGGTGGAAAGAGAGAGAGACGCGAGTGATACGAAAAGAGACGCGAGTGGTGGTGGAGGGAGTGTTGCGAGGGAGGAAGAAGAAGAAGAAAAGGAAATGGCAAAGGAGGGGGAGAGAACAAAGGACACTGCGAGGGACGAAGAAGAAGAAGAAAAGGGAATGGCGAAGGAGGGTGAGAAAACAGAGGGCATGCGAGAGGGAGGAAAAGCGTGATCCCTAAAAAAGGGGATACGAACACGGTTGTTAGTGGGAACCGTGTTCTTATTCTCCTACAAAACAATTTTTAAATTATTTTGGAGGAGGATACGAACGCGGTTGCTGGTGGGAACCACGTTCGTATCCTCCTGCAAAATAATTTAAAATTTGTTTTGTAAATACCAACACGGTTGTTTTCAAAACCGCTCGGTATCTCCCTGCAGTTTTCAATTTTAAAATATTTGTGTCTTACCATCGCGGGGTTCTCGCGTCAAGGTATAATTGTACTTAATTTCAAAAATGTCACCACGTTGTTTTAGATTACGGTTTCATCTTAACCGCGATGATATCCCGCCGTGGAATGTATTTTTTCTACTAGAACTTTGAACTCTAAAATAATACTTCTATGATTATTAATTTTATCAATATTATCTCAATTGAGATTAAAACTTTAATTTTTAATTTTCATCACTTTTTAATTATGTTTAGAATATTATTTTTAAATAAAATAAAAAAATTCTGTATTTAACATCTTAATATTAAAAAGGTGTATAACGTATTTGATTAGAAAAATTAGAATAATTGTTTCAGAATATCTTATACACACAACCTTAATCATAATATAATATAATAATTAATATATATATATATATATATATATATATATATATAATGTCAACATATAATATTTTATACATTTATAATTATAAATTATAAAGTAAAAAAATACAAATATACATTATGGATTCGTATTTAACAATAACAGTCATACAACATAATAAGGACTATTTACAAACTTTAATAAAGAACTATTTACAAACTTAAATTTTAGTGGAGGGTTTAGATAAAAGTTCATGTTCTTTTCTATATATATTGTAATATAAAGAAGAGGGTTTAGATAAAAGTTCATGTTCTTTTTCATATATGTTGTAATATGAAGTATAAAAGATGAAGACTCTCTTCATCTTAACATCAAATCGTTATAGATGAAATTGATTCTTATGATAGATGCAATACTTTGATTATGAAATGTTTTATTTGATAATAACAAACACGAAATATGTTGTGTATATTTCCTGGTTTGATAAGCTAATGTTAGGATTAATGATAGATATATGTAATCTTAAGCATTTCATGATATAATTTAAATATTATAAATGTTGATTCTATATATAGAAAGAATGTTTGTTTCTTCTATCTTAACGGAAGATCTCACAAAGATATATCAATATCAAATATCACTTCAAGAATAAGCCAAAGCTACTCCACACCAATAGCTTTTCTAAAAAAATAGGAATGTCAACCATGTAAGCACCATTGTACGGTCTTGTATTTTATTCTAATTTAGATAAAAGTTAGCTGACTTGGATCTAATAAGTCATGTTGTATATCATAATGTTGCTTGATGAAGAGTATGCAATTAATGTTATATGAAGAAAATTTAATGCATTTGTGTACTTAAACATAGACAGACCTAACTTGAAGAAGACTTCTCTAAAGACTCTTCCTCCTAATCCTCTATAAATAGAAGATGTTTTTGAAGACAAAAGGTTCTTGATAATAACAATTTTAAAGCCTTTGAAATCTTTTAAGTAATCTTTGTGTCCTAGGTGTTAAAAAAGAACATTGTTCATGTTCCTTAGCTAATATAGAAAATGAACTTCATCTTGTATACCTTGTAAAATGTAACCTCTCTTTTTTAGTGAGTAAACTTGTAATTATTTAGATCACTTTGTTTATAAGCAATTATTTAATACTCAATCTTAACCAAGAGTGATTGTGTTACAAATATCACTCGATCTTATAGAGCAGTGGTTGCATTTCAAACACTACTTAATTTTAGTATAGAGTGATTACATTCTAAATAATACTTATTTTTGGTAATAAAAATGCTCATATTATATTTTATAGTGATAATTTTCATAATGGAATTTGATCGTATTGATCAAGAATTGGATGTAATATTCTTTAATAGACAAATCAGTATAAAAAAATCTAGAGTAAATCCTTCTCTAGCTTATCTCTCTTTATTTGTATACCTCTTGACAATATGTCTATCAAGTTAAAACATCATTTGTCTACTTCCATCAATAACTAATATTACAAAAAATTCTAAAAGTTTTAAATACACTATTCATTCCTCTCTTTTTGTATATTTTGCATATTTTCACATATATTCAAATAAAATAAGTTATTCACGAGTTAACAATTTTAGAGACTTTTATAAGCATTACACATATAAAGGAATTAGATTTCTATAAACTTTCAAACATCAATCTTAAAAAACTTAACACACAATAATAATAAATTATAGAAATATAGTATTTGACCTAAAATTGAAGACTTAACTCACCTTATCAAAGAAACTAGCTCAACCTTTAATAACCTATTATAAACATAAAATATTACTTATAAAAATAGTTGAATAGTTATCATTAGAAATATTAAAATGAATTAATTTTACACGAGAAACAAGTGCGGCCAAAGGGTTTAAATTGGTGAAATGGGAAACTCATTCTCTTTAAAAAAATAAAAGCACTAACCACTGTACCAAACAATATCACTTATTTATACCTATAAATTTAATGTGTGTCAATAGAAGATGGATCATTTGAAACAAACATCCTCTTTCTTTCCCTTTCTTGCATATAGTAAATCATGCTATACAAATATAGCGTAAATGTCTTATTGTTATGCAACATTTCAATTTCCAAACCATGCATAACTTTAGGAGATGCAATTTTGTCTCAACTAACTAAATTATTGTCTTTGTTATCGTGATCCTTCCAAATAAATTATGTTATAAATGTATCTATTTGGTGACATGTTTCTTGAGTACCTACATATAATAAAGTAGAATGACATTCAAAATAGAACTAGTAAAAGCTGGTCTTCTTATTCTATTGAAAAATTTCAAAAGTTTATTTTTCCATGAGCAAGTCTAGATTGCAATGTGTTCAATAAGAAAACGAAACTAGGAATCTTTTCTTTAAAATTTGGGAAAATAAGGTGTACTTAATTAGACCACTAATAATCTTTATTGATGTTATAGTATTGAAGTTGTCTTTCTTTATTTTCATAGGGACACCTAAAGAATACACAAATCTAGTTTTAGCCATTTTAATCTTTTAACTAATTTTTTTTACTGGAAATTTCAGAAGTAGTTACAATAAATTTTAGTTTCTTTAATCACTGCTTTTGAGAAAAATAAAACATCATCCAAAAGAAATAAATGAGAATGTAATAAACTCATGTGGGGAATTTTTAATAGGAATCCAAAGCTTCCTTCTTAACCAAATCATTCACGGTCACAAAAAGTATTGCCAAGTAATATAATCAAGTGTATCCAAAATCGAATCGATAAAAAGAAAACTAAAACCGATTTAAATAACCGATAATTTAAAAAATTGAAAATTCTTTATTGTTTTAGATTATTTTTTCTAGAAACAGAGAATTTTAATTTGGTTTTGCAATTTGAATTTTCAAAATTTATTCAACCCAAATGAATCGCAGTATATTTTTAATATATTTATTATTATTACTATTAATCATTTCATATGATAAGAGAATTTCTTAATAAGATATGTTTGTTTTGTAAAAAATTGAAAGAAAATGTTGCTATTAGTGATAATATTTTATTTTTTTTACATGTTGTAACTATATAAATATTTGACAGTTGATATGATAATTAATATAAGTTCTTTTTTATATTATATTTGATGATGTACAGTACTAGGATGAGTGACCCATAATCCTTAATACTCAAGTTAGGAAGTATACAACATTTTTCGGCCTTCAGGATGTAAGTTCACAACCAGGAACACGTATAGGTTGACAAGTATCCAGCAACCTCTCACGAACTAGTTTCCCACCTCTTTGCATTGGGAATCAACACTTGTCTTCTGACACAGAAACAAGCTCCAATAAACCGTGCATACCCTCCTGAAGAATGAGTAAACCACACCTCTTCCCTGACAGGTTGCAGGAAAAAGAATCCCAGTAGCAGAGACTACACATTTGCAGAGAATATCATGTTCATGTGTAAGACTACTATACAAAATATTGTGGCTATTAAAGGTATTCTTAGTTACTTTGAATTGACTTTGAGCTTAAAAGTCAATCTTCAAAAAGTAAGTTTTTACATATTTGAGAATATTGATTGGTGGGAACCACAAGAGAAGAGAATTTTGAAGGATATGATTTAAAAACTTAAGAAGGAGTTATCTAAATGGAAAGGAAAAAATATCTCTATGGCTAGTAGGGTTAGTCTAATTAAATTAGGAATATCAACAACGTCTCTATTTTTCATGTCAATCTTCAAAATTCTCTAGGTAGTTACAAATGAAATAATTAAGATACAAAACTATTTCTTGTGGGTTTGGGACCATGATAGGAGAAAGATTATATGCGTCAAGTGGGAAACAACATGTAAGTGTAAGCAGGAGGGTAGTCTAGGTATTAAGGATTTGAAAATCTTCAATAAGATCCTACTTAGTAAATGAAAGTGGAGACTGGAAAAGGAAGAGAAGGGTATCTTGTGGGTTATCTTAGTGTCTAAATATGGGCCATGGAGAAGCCTAAATGATATTAGGAATAGTACGATAAACTCTATCTGGTGGAGAGATACTAGGAGTCTATGTGGGAATGGAGAAAAAGGTAAATGGTTTAACGAAAATGGAATAGACAATGATAATAAAATAATGTTTTGGGAAGATGTTTGGATAGGGGATATGCTTCTAAAGGATATATATATATCCTAGAATGTTTACTATATCTTAAAGTTAGCTAAATGCGATGAATGGTAAGAACATAAAGGGGAGTGGAAAATGAGATGGAGTAAAGAGTGTTTTGAATGGAAGAATCAATGCAGTAGGAATTCACACATCTCATTCAAGGATGTGTATTTCCCCTGACAAGGCATGCATGCAAAAGCAAGATATTCTTTGCAAGATATTCTCCTGACACAGGGATGATACGCCCGCTGACAAAAAGGTTGCACGTCTTCCCTTACTGGAGGAGCAATGATAACACGTCTTGATATAAATAGCAATCAGGTAAAGAAAAAGGAGACTTTTGGCTCAGATCTTATTTGGATAATTGAAACCCTGATAACAAGTACTAGTGACTAAAGAACACCATCACCCTTAACCCATACACTAGAAACTTTGCTTAGGATCCATATAGTTGATCCATTGTAGCGTTGTTCTCGGTCTCGCTTTGGAAGAACATTTATTGTTCTAGATCCTCAGGCTCTGTAAGAACAGATGATTTAGTCAAATTTATTATATTCACTTTTTGTTTTTATGTTAATATTAAAGTCTTACTTCATATATATATTTATTGGTAATATATAATTTTAGTTTATATTTCAATTTAAAAAAATTAAAAGAGGAAAGAAAAAGTAATTTTTTTAACAAAAGAAAAAAGTTATTATTAAAAATTAAAAACTACAAAACTAGCCAAACCAAATAGTATAAACTTTAGTTTTAATTATTTTTAAATCAAATCAAACCGTAACACATATATTTAGATATATTGTTGAAAGAAAAAAATCTAATCAAAACTTACCACAAATACTCTTATGCATAACTAATTTGATCATAATATAATAAGAATCAAAATCTATTTTTCTTTTCTCTTCTTAAGACTAGAGAAAATAGTTTCCCTTATTGATTTTTTTAAATCTTTTAAAATAAAATTCAACTCATTCTTGTAATTTTATATGTATTTTGTAGTAAATAAGAATAGAAAATAAAGTAAAGGAAAAAATTATTTAGTTGTCCAATTATAGATAGTCATATTCATTATTTTAGAAGTCATACTTAAAATTATTTCTATTTCATAATAACTATTTAAAAATGTGTATTTTTTAAGGATGTTTTTTAATCATTGCTCTTAATTTTTAATTTCCAATATCTTTTTTTTAACTTGAATTTTAATTATATATATATATATATAAATTTAATAGTTAAAAATAACATTATATCATAATAAATATTATTTTCGAAAATTGAAAATAAATTTATACACTAGAAATATTTATTTATTATAAATTTTAATTTTATCATACTTTGCATATTTAATGATATTTATTATGTGCAATGAACAGATTAAAAAACTAGGGATTACAAATAAAAATTCCTTATTAAAATATTCCCCATAAAGTTATAATATATGTCAGTTTCTGGATCTAAACTATATAGTGTGAATATTATATTATTTTTTATTTATTTTCTTAATTATCTAAGAATCCAAAAATCTTACAATTATCTTGGCAAAGTAGACATCTGTAAATAATGTTTGGTTTAATAATAATGGCATGAAGAAAGGAAATAAATAAGAGAATGTAAAAAGCTTAGGTAAGAAGAAGAAGAAGTAGTAAAAGTAGAGGACTAGATCACAGAAGACATGTGAGGGGAGCAGAAAATAACAGTGAGATTCATTAATGAAGAAGAAGTACATAATGGTTTTTATGTAATGAGTAAGTGAGAAGATCCATGGTTTGGTTTGTTCTATGTGGTTGGTGCAAAAAACTAAAGAAACAGAGTGAAAGTGTTGTGATAGAATAATAATAAGAAAAGAAATGGAGGTAGTGTGAAGAGTTAGTTCCTTAGAGATAGTTGAAGTGGAAGAAAGAGAAACAGAGAAAGAAGAAAGAAGGGAAAAAAAGACGGCTTGAAACGCGGCATGGCGTCGTCGAAGGTTGTCTCGACGAATCCGGATCTGCCACGCGACTCTTCTATATCTCCCCTTTCCTCTCTTCTCTCCGATCTGCACCACCCTACCTCCATGGACGACCTCCTCAAGTCCATCACCCCCGCCGCCGCCAAGACCGTCGATGACGTCTGGAAGGAGATCGTCGCCGGCGCCCACCCCCACAACCCCGCCAACGTCAACGGAGACGCAAATGCCGCCACCGTCAACGCCACCGCCCCCGAGAGCTACGAGGCCATTACCCTCGAGGATTTCCTCACCAAGGCCGGCGCCGTCAGAGAGGAGGACGTCAGAGGGGTTCTGCCCCCTTCTTCTTCTTCCTCCCTCCCCTTCCCTCTCCCTCTCCCTCCTGCCGAAGGCTCCTCTTCCTCCGTCGAGCCCTTTGGAAACGGTGTTGCGCCCTCCAATTCGGTTCACAAAGGGAAGAGAAGGGTCGTGGAGGAACCGGTCGATAAGGCCACGCTGCAGAAGCAGAGGAGGATGATCAAGAATCGAGAGTCCGCCGCTAGGTCTCGGGAACGCAAGCAGGTACTTCTTACTCCTCTAACTTTGTTTGATGTTAGTCAAAGGGCTAATCTTTCGCTGAGTAGGTTGGGATGGGATCATTGTTGGGAAAAGTGTTCACTTTTGTTGAACAGGGATGCTTGTGGGTAGCCCAAAATCTTTTGTTTGATGTGGTTTCTAGTGATTCGGAACCAAGTGAATTAAATTTAGGATTTTTGTTTTGGTTTGCTTTTTGGGTTTTGTTGTGCAGGCTTACACATCGGAGCTGGAGTATCTGGTTCATCAGTTGGAGCAAGAGAATGCCCGGTTACTCAATGAAGAGGTGAGGGTTTGATGATTTTGTTCTTTATGTTTTCAGTAGTTAGTAATCAATGTCTTGTGTAGTTGTTGTGGAAGACATGCTTTCCAGTTCAAAAAAATTAAAGCTTGCAGAAATATTTTAGGGTCTTACTTGGGAGCTTATGGTTCTAAACTTCCTATTGCAATAATCAGAAAAAAGAATGAGAATCCATGGTTGATGGAGTTGCAATTTTGTTATTTTGGAAATGATTACTTCTGTTAAAAGCTTAGAATTGGTTTGTTTCAAACACTGATTGGGGAGATTATATTAAATGAGTATTCTTTGAGTGTACTTGTTGGTTGCATGAATTGGTGTTCTCTTTTTTTGACTGATGAAAGTTTAAAACTTGTCTTAGTAGGTTAATACAACTTTATTTGTGAATTAAAATTCTGTCTTTTGTTGTGAGCCTTTCTTTCATGGTTGAAGATTTTTTACATTTTGTACCTGGAACCTGACTTGTTCTATTGGTTTTTGAAACTTGGGTCTTGAATGCAGGCTGAGATGAGAAGGCAGAGGAAAAAACAGGTATGTAATGTAAATGCTCTCTTTTAGACATGTTCACTTGCAGGTCCTTGAGTGTTTTATTTGGTATACTTGAAACGGTCTTGTGATGACATGTATTGAAGAACCCAACTTCTATTTATATATATATATATATATTTTCTCTTAGAGAGGTGGAATCAACAATAGACAGAAGCTCTAGTTTTAGATAAAAATTATATTAGATTGTGCTAATTGCAATGTATACTCTCTTCTGGGATTAGTTTTGTATGTATCACTCTTTTCTTTGCTCCTCTTAACTTATTTACTTGCCCTCATAAACTAAACTCTCTGAAAGTGAACATGACTTTTACACAGCATAAAATGCTATGACATTTATCATACTTATTGAATTGAGCTACTTCACTTGGACTACACTTTCATATATTCTTAATCTACACTTTATGCATACCAATTTAATTGAGTGATATAACATAGTGTTACTTTTTTATATGATGGTTGTCAACCTAATCTCTATATCTGTTAATTTCATGTCCTGCAGCTGCTTGAGTACATTATTCCAGTTGAAGTGATGCCTAAACCTAAAAAGAAACTTCGGAGAGTAAATTCAACTCAATCATTGTGATGTGTTTTTCAACACTCATCTTATCAACAAACTAGGCTGTGACTTGGTGTAGATATAAGAGGGAAAGGTTTAAGAGATTGCACTTAATTGCAGTTGCATGTTCTCGGAGTTACATTGTATAGAAAGAATATCTGGAGCCATTTAATCCGAGTAGTTTGATTCAACCTGAAAGTATTCTTCTATTGGTCCACTCTTTGTGGAAGATCATGGTTCTGGGTTGGTTTTGCCAGGATTAGGCCTTGTAGGAAAAGTTGAAATAAAAAGTTGTGTTATGATAATTTATGCAATTTGGATGTCATGCTTAGTGGATGAGGTACAACAGCAGGTGAGAGGATTGAATGAACCATGTTCAGCAGATTTCATGTACACTGCAATAGATTGAAAGATCACCCATGTCACATGATTACTCTTTCAAAAGTATCTTATCATTTTACCTCTTATATCAAGTTTTGAGTTTAAGTATTTCTTCAAAAAAATATAATAAGTTGACATTCATTATAGATTGGAGGAAAGATTAAAAAATATAATAAGTTGACATTCATTATAGATTGGAGGAAAGATTAGTAGTAAATAAAGTTAAATTTTATATAATAGATATTTTCTTTTTAAAAATAAATTAAATAAACAAAATATTAAAAAACAAGAGAAATTATTTTTTACAAGAGATAGCCTTTGAATCTAAAAATTAAGAACATAGTGGTTTTATTTTTTGATCTTGGGAAAGGAGATTGGAGGGTTAGAATGGGGGTTGGTAGTTGGTGTTTTGTTGATCTTTTAGTTGGGGTTGAATCCCAAAACTTATGCTCATGTCACTGCAGTTTCAATCACCAAACTAAGATCAACATAGGGAATTGAACCTATGAAATTGTTCATGGTACAAAGTCCAAACGCCAAAACGTCAGGATAGATAATTTTATAATTATTTAAAAATTTAAATATATTAAATTTAGTTTTTTTCTTTTAAATTATTTAACTTTTTAAATATTTAATTTGGATAAAATAATTTGAAATTATTAATTTTTTATTTAAGTATAATATTTTAATTATTACTAAATACAAAAAATATTACTTTAATCTTCTCTATATAAAAAAAAATAATGGTCAAAAGCGCTGGCGGACATCTAAAAAAGGAAGTGTTATCAACACCTATCACAAATATCAATTGAAAAATTATTGTTATTTACGTCAGTGTATAAATATTTCTGATAATGTTATTTAGAAAATAGTTTATATTAGTTTTAATTAAAAATAATTTATATTAATGTCAATTAAAAACATGACATATATTAATTAAAAAATAGTCTTATCAATATTAATGAAAATGTAATTAAAATTAATATTAATTCACAGAATTCATTATGTTGGTCGAGAAACAAATCTAAATATTTGTATAAAACAATTTAAAATGACATAAACTAAAAATAATATATCAATGTTAACAAAAAAATATCGTGTTTGCTATTAACTGATATTTAGTATAAATAAGAAAACATTATTAACGTTGACAAAAAAACTTAACTAATTTCAGAAAGAAACAACACTAACCTTACGTAAGGAAAAATAAAATAAAATCCTAAATGATGACTACTAAAAAACAATCTTAAGACCAACTTACACAAAATTTAAAATTATGTAATTTTAAGTAATCAAACTCATAAATTCCTAGAATTTTGTTTTTTTTATAATATTCTCTATCAAAATAATATATTCTATAATAAAATGTCAATTTGTTTTAAAAAAGTTAAATACTCTATAAGAAAGCTTCTCATCCAACTTATTAATAATATATAAACTTTTTACATTTTTTTACTTATTTTTTATATAATTCAAACTCATTTTTACCTTTTGTTTGTATATTTCTTTTTTCTACTCCCGCATTTTCTATCTATCAATTAAATCCAAATAAAAGATTAAAAGACACATACATCTTCTAACAAATATTTGTTGATAGACACAAAATTTGAAAACAACTTATAAATTGTTTTGACAGTAAGACCTGCAAATTACACTCCTAATTTTTTTACTAAATCAACTTAGCAGCAACAACTAATGCATATGCTATAGCTTTTGTTGCAAAATAATATAAGTGAGAAACTCAATTTTTTTTCACACGTTTTTTTTATATTTTCCATTTTTTATTAATACACCTCCGTGTGTGTATATATATGGGATGAACCAATCTAATTTTATGTTTGAACTTTCAATAATTTTGATATGAATAATTATTGTAAAAGTTAAACCTATGTACTTGATCTCTCCTCTATATATTTAAAGCATATTTTATGAAATGTTAAATATTTTATATTTTACTTGCAAAAACATAGGTGCCATAACACCTACGTCTTCGCATTTTCTATACGCTATTTTATTTTAGAAAATTAAAATTTAATATTCGTATTAATTTTAATTATATATTTTAAATATAATGCAAAATGCGCAATTATATTTTGGTAAATGTGAGGGTTTATCTTCACTACTTTGTGGTAAATTCACTAACAACATATTTTTTTTTCATTTATTTCTTTTACATTAGTGATTACTTTGGTTTGTGTGAGTTTTTTTGTGTGAGTTTTACGTATTAGAGGAGATAATAAGATTAGTTATATGAAACTGTTTTTTTTTTTTTTTAATGCACTACTATAATGAAATGTATATAGAAGACTAGTTATCCGAAGTAAAATGTCGTGATTTTAAAATATAATTAAAAATACAATAAAAATAATTTGTGTAAAAAAATTATAAAAATAAATCTTCTTTATTAATGGTTATGGATAAAATATATGTTTGGAAAGGACTTCCCAAATATTTAAAAAGTACTCTCAACTCAAAAAGTATGATTTTTCACCTTCTATGAAAACATATTCATCGCTTCACCAATGAATTTCGAAAAGCACTTTACAAAACAAATTAAAACTTTAGTACTTTCAGAAATTGCTTTTATTTTTTAAATTAATTGATACTTTAGTTTATTTTAAAAAAATAGTTACCAATTTTTTTTGAAAATATATACAAAAAATAAATTATATTAAAAACTGAAAAATATAAATGTCAATTTTTTCTTTTAAACCATTCAAAGAGGAGTGTAAGCATTAGAATAGTATAAAGAATGTAATACCGTCGAACCTTCTTTCTACTTCTAGGGTGGACAGGTAAGAAGTCTCAATTATTTTATTTAATTTGTGGGTTATATAATTTGAAAATCTATTTCAAATCAGATAATCTAAAATTTAAAAATATATTTTAAATTATATAATTTGAAAATATATTTGGATCGTACAATCTGAATATATTTTATGGAGGTGCGGGAAGAAACAGTCAGAAAAATGTACACGGAATGTAATTGGGCCGGCCCATCTAAATCACAGGCTAATAGGTTGTTATTATTATCACGCGAAAAGCAAAGCAAAAGCAGAAGCCACCGCGTGCAGAGGTGAGAGTGAGAGGAAAACACCGTCACCGTCGATACCAAACATGTCCTCACTTCGAAACGCGATTCCCAGTCGTGCTCACAAAGAGCGTTCTCAACCGTGAGTCTCTTCTTTCTCCCAATAATCAGCGTTTATAATCACTTCTTCACAACTTCATTTTGTTTATTAATCTACTTTTTGATTGGTTAGGTCAGCGAGGAAAAAATTCGGCCTCCTCGAAAAGCATAAGGACTATGTCCAGCGTGCTAAAGCATTCCACAAGAAAGAGGATACTTTACGGGTACAATTTCACGCTCTCTTCATCAAATTCAAATTCTCATTCCTTCGCTTTAACCATTTTTTCAATCTTCTTTTCTTTTACAGAAACTCAGGGAAAAAGCAGCTAATAGAAATGAAGACGAGTTTTACTTCAAGATGGTTAGAACAAAAACCGTCGATGGAGTTCACAGACCAGAGTAATTGACGACTTGCTACATGGCCTTTTCGATTTTCTGTGATTTGTTGCTGTTATGGTTGTGTTATATTGTTGTGCTTGTTGACTTGTGTAGGAGTGAAGCAAATAAGTACACTCAGGAAGAGCTTATGCTTATGAAGACGCAGGATATGGGTTACATTCTTCAGAAGGTTCAGAGTGAGAGAAAGGTGGGGGCTTTGCTTTGAATCGTTCTTGTTTTTTAATGGGGTTTTGTGCCAAGTATTGTGGCAGTGTAGGTTTAACTGGGAATGTTTTGGTCTTCCTTGCAGAAAATTGAAAGGCTAACTGCCTCGCTGCACTCTATTGATAATCAGCCTGCAAACAAACATGTTTTCTTTGCTGAGGACAGGTATGAGTTTCTCAGCTATCGTTCTTTGACCAGCATGGATTCTTTTTTCAAAATGTTATTATGTTTTATTTGATTGGTGTACTTGGTTGTTGTGAAAGTTCTTACTTATTTAGTTATGCAAGATTTAAAGGGTGATGTTTTCATCTTGTATTAAGCCCCTGATCGCAACTTCCTACTTGTTTCTAAGATGATAAATTATGTTTAATATGAGATTATGGCTATGGTAAAAAAATTTTGGTATGCAGTTACAATTAGTGCGCTTGCGTGCAAATGTTATTTGTTTATATATATATATAGCATACATTTGGATAATTACATTAAAGTAAAACTGTGTTTGTGGAGAACAGAGAAGAGAATTTCATTCATTTATTAGAGTGCTAGATAGGTACTTATACAGATTTGGGAGGAGTAACTATTTTTAACTTCTTTTCCTAACTGAATTTCCGACACAACACATTCTGTTGTGATTACAAGATATATGACACTTGTATTTATTCAAAAAAAGTTTGTCATGTGAGAGCTATTTCATAAGTTCTTAATTCAGCAAGCCTATTTTGACAAGTTTCACTGTAAAGCTAATTCAGATAAAACTATATAGAGTTTATAAGATGATCACTAACACCACATTTTCATTTTTCGATTTAATGTTTATATGATTGATGGTAAGATAAACCCAAATAAGCTTCATAGAAGTTTTTCCAAATGGTCCCATAGTCATGTTTACAAGATATCTTCTTTCAGTGGTGAACTCAATTAGTTTTCTCCAGCTATATTGTGCCATTCTTGATTTATTGATTGATATGTTACTTTTCCACCTCCACTGCAATTCTCTATGTTCTTTCTCTTTATATTGTTATATTGTAAATGCTATCCTCATTCGACAAATTTATTCTGAATGGCTAACTTTTTTAATCTTTGTCCATGTATAGGGAAGAGGCTAAAGAGTTACAATCACGATATTCAAAAAGTGAAATTCCACTTACTACCGATAATATTCCTGGTATCATTAAGAGGTACATTGCTACATTTGGCTTAAGACTCAGATAAATTCCTTGTTCTTTTTGACATCTTGTATGAGATTAAACATCTTTTGTTAAATGATTGACTTTGATCAATTCCTTTCTTATTTTGTTTGTTCTCTTGTGTTAGATTAAAAATAGTTGATAAATGATTTATGTCTACTGTAACTTTTTCAGGGATCTGTTGTATGAAATTATTTTTTTCCCCTCTTTAATGGGCTTTAAGATTGTTAATTTTCTTAAGTATCTAATGCCAACAATATTAAGATGTTTTTACGGTAATGTGGGGTCTTAGTCTTGGCAATCACCCCCTATTCAGACATCAGGCTTGAAGATTCCATCTTGAGTGACAAGGTTAATGTTTATATATTTGCATGCCTTCTATTGTGGCAGTTTTTTATTCAGAAGTGGCCTTTCAGTAGAAATGATTGAGATAATTTAACCCAAAATAGAGAAATTATGGCTAGATTGATTGCTATTAGTTCTCTCCTATTTGGCCTTATTAAAGTGTTTGTATTGGGTTGAATGTGTTGTAAATTGGCTCACCAAAGCTGTCTTTTTGTTTTTTAATGTATTGGAAATCTTAAATCGATTAGATATATATCGAGTTTCCTCCTAGTTCCACTTGAGATGTTCTATTCTTGGTGTGAGGTGAGGAGATTTTTTAGAAATCTACTAGATGTATAACTAAATTATAATGAGTGAGTGCAAATCTCAATTTTACCAAACCAGTTTTGCAAAGTTGAACTAGACTTAAATTTCACTTTAAATTTCACTTTTATAAGATAATGAGTGGTTACTCTTTGTCTACGTTACTATTATGACTTCCCCTTGATCTCTCCGCTTGATTTCTAGTACCATATCACTTTGATAATTAGTTAATTTTGTTATCCAGGAAAACATCTCGGTCTTATAAAGAGTTGGAAGCAAGGAAGAATAGACTCAGCCAACTAGAGAAAATCTACATGGATATGGCAATGAAGAAGGAGTTGCAGGTATTGATAATTTTGCATTGCTTCTTGTGTACCTTTTTAAGTCTTAGGTAGAATGCTCAGAAAGGATATTTCATCTATGAGCAGAAAAATGGTAGGAAACGCAAACTAACTGAAGATGAGATTGTCTGTCCAACTAGTAAACCGGTATACAAGTGGCGTGCTGAAAGAAAGCGTTGATATGATATTAAGGTTCTTTTTGGCCTTTTTACTATTTAGCGCAATGGTTAAATACTTCTGGGTTGGGTCCCCAGTAGTACAATGAAGGAGATTTTAAATGTCGTAGAGGAAGCATCAACATTCCTAGAAGCAGAATGAATGGGATACATGAATACGATTAAGTGGGATCACTACTGATGCCAGTAAATGTGGCTTTTTTGTTCAGAACTCTATGATCATTTAACCATTTACTTTACTCTGTTGAGTATTCTTCTATGTACCTTTGATGTTCTGGCGACTAAATTTTGTAAGTCTAATAGATATATTAAATTTTCGTGTTATTAGGTAACTGTTCCATGTAACTGTCATAGTACGTTGCTGCAAATTCTCTAGATGTGGTTCCCGGACGTATGCAAATAAAATTTACAAGACGCGATCAGGTTCCATTTTACAGAGACGTTAAACAGTTAACCATGGATCGTTACGTAACATTTATATAATATTTCTATCTCTAACATCTATAACATAATATATAAAGGAAATACAACTTTTTGGTTTACACTTTTTTGAAACCATTTACTTTTAATATATCTGTAACTGCAGAAGTTTTGCGTGCGTGAGGAAACAGAACAGCCAATTTTAGTCCTTATATTTTTTTTATTATGATAACAGTAACTACTTAAAAGTTTAAACGTAAGTACACATCAGTTTTCAAAAGATTATGTCAATTTTTAAAGGCAAAACTTCATCGATACATCTGTGACCTGCATAGGATTTAAGGTGTAGGGTTGCATAGGGTTTAGGAAAAATCCAACTGTGACCTGCATAAGATTTAGGGTTTAGGTTTGGATGCATAGGGTTTATGAAAAATCCAAAAATATCATTTAAGTAAAAGTAAATTCTGGAAAAGATTTTCTAGAAGTAGATTTGAGATTTTTTTTAAATATAAATTTTATATTTTGAGATTTTTTTTAAATATAAATTTTATATTTTGGAATATGTTTTGAAAAGTATTATCTAGAATATAAATTTTAATTTTGAAAAAGATTTTCCAGAAAGTATTTTGAAAAATATTTCTCAGAATTTAAATTTATATTTTAAAAATTATTTTCCAGAAACTATTAGGGAGAATACTTTAATAATTAAGTGTACGTGACTAGTGCGCGTAAAAAATATTGGGTGCAGGACGTTTTTGCCATTTTTAAATATTAATACATACTATTCTGTTTCCTTTTGCAATTTTTTTTTTTAGTATTTCAATCTTCTTCTCTTTTCATTAACGGTACCCTTTTACAATATCACTGTTATTCTTGTGTTCTCATTGACAAAATCTATAGTAGCTTTTTTTTTTTTTTTTTAATTTATGTTTTTTTTTTTTTTTTTTTTTT
>Ga0209700_101847_pt1 | contig 43862 bp, 29 predicted proteins | sample SiratroredBW_FD_187528 | JGI IMG/M metagenome (GOLD analysis project Ga0209700, IMG submission 187528) | Root nodule microbial communities of legume samples collected from California, USA - Siratro red BW (SPAdes) (version 2) | ecosystem: Host-associated > Plants > Roots > Nodule | place: USA... | reverse complement strand
TCTACGGTTTTAATAACATATTCTCCTTTAAACATGTCAATCATTTTAGTTTTATAAAGAGAAGAAATCTCTAATTTGGGGAGTTTCCACCTATTAAGTTGAGATTCTATTTCAGGAATTCTTAATATATATATATATATATATATATATATATATATATATATATATATATAATCGATTATACATTATATATATTAATATATATATATAATAATTAATTATAATAAATTAATTTTATAGTTTTTATTGTTATAATATTTTTTTTATAACTTTTTTTAGTTTAAAAATAATATTAATATTTTTAATTTATTATATTATTATTTTATAATTTAATTAAATATATTATTATTTTATTAAGTACTGTAAAATTTCTTTACTTTTGCTCGTAGCAAAGGAAAATTTTTGCTCATCTCTTTTTCGAGTTTTATAATAAATTATTATTTTATTTGTTAAAATATGTATTTTTCGTGCTTTTTATTTTTATTTTTTACAGTCGATCCACCCATACAAACAGGCTCTTAGCCTAGTATATAGCCTATTTTTATTTTAACCTTATGTAAATTTTTCTTTTACAAAAATACAACTTAAGGTCCTTGGATGTTCAAGTTTTGATGAGCATTTTCTTCATTCTTTACTCTCTAGATTTTCTTTTCTATTTGTTCATGGATAACCATAATTTTATAGTAATATTTATTTTTGGTGCGGTTGAAGAATATTTTTTAAGTTTGGAAAAGCTTTCTCGTGAACTTCATTTTTTTCTTCTATTCTAAACGGGAAGAGTAAGAGATTCTTACGATTTTCTCTTATCATTTGACTACATAAAATGTATTTAAAGTTTCATGAATATTGTTTGAAATGATTTTATGCCATGTCTTGTTCTTGGTGTTTTTGTGTTCAAAATTTCTCTTTATGTTCATATGACTATTTGATTTATGCTGCTAATTTCATGAAAAATTCATATTACTATTTTAGAAGAGTGCTCGTCATTTTAAGACATATAAAAAAGAACCTGGTAATTTGGTGTTTAATATACCGTATACTTGGTGGTATGTATTAATATAATATAATATATGTAAATAATGAGAGAAGTGTTTGAATTAACCTGCCAAAAAATAAATGGAGGGATAGGAAAGGGGTGAAATAAGGAGAACAAGTGATTTTAATTCATACTTTGTGATATATTTGTTCCGGTATATAAAATTGGTGTCTTGTTCGATTTATGACTTTTGTGTTACCAGAAAATTTGGTATTGAGTTTTGGATATTTGTGCCGAAATAAATATGTGGATATGTGTTTGAAAGGTATTTGTTATGTTATATATTAATATATTAATTTGGGGTTGATTGGTGGTTAGTTTTATTAATAAAATATTTAAATTACTAAAAATTAAACTTTAATAACCTAAAATTTTTAATGAGTATGTTTGGTTGAAATAAAAGAAAGTGAAAAATGAAAATGTGTATATATTTAGTTTAAAAGAAAAAGTGATAATCATTATATGGTAATGGATGTTGTATTTATGATATCACTTGTCATGGTTGTTGGGAGAATCCCAGTGACATAACACTGAGATCTCACAAGAAGGAGAAATGAGTCAAAGATATATAAAGGGTGGACATCACTTTTAACCCAAAGACAATACATAAATGGGCCAAACATACATAAAGGGTGGACACCACTTTTAACCAAAAGTCTTAAGACAGTAGGTTTATGGATCTTCTTTTTTAACTGTAGATCTTCTTTTTTAACTCAAAACCTTAAGGCAGTAGGTTTATGGATCTTTGCAAACCTTCGGCTCTGATACTACTTGTTGTGGTTATTGGGAGTATCCGAGGGCATAACCGGAGAGATGAAACTTTATCATTTTTATTGAGAGTGAGACTTAGACTCACACTTAAATTTCTACCAATAGAAAATGTTAAGATAAAAAAATCTTCTAAGAAATTTATTAAATAATGAAGAATTTTATGATATTTTTTAATTTAAAAGAATCTTAAATAAACTTAAAAGAAGTCTTAAATTATAGTATTACTTTTTTTTTTAATTTTATATTTTTTTAATAAATCGACAAAAGTCGATTAAGTTGATGATGCAATCTATTATAACTGGTGCCTCTCTAATGATCCATAATTTTCATGTCCTAAACAAAATATGATCACATTCCTAGCATACTTATGCCCCCATGAGAACACAGTGAAAAATTGTTTACTTAATAAAAGTGAGTTAAACTTTATTTTTAGAATTATAACCTTTCTAAATTACTGGAATTTAGAAATAATAATAATAATAATAATATATTTTTTCTCTTCCAACGTATATTACTGGAATTTTAAATTTTTAAATTATTAATTTTTATTTGTGTACAATTAAATCATTTTAAAAGTATTAAATTGAAAATATATGCGTTATTCTATGTGTCATCCACTCATTCTAATGAAGATCTAAACGAAAAAAATATATGATCAACTGAGAAGTTCTTTATATTGTTGTAATATTTTTATGACACTAAAAAATATGTTATTTTCAAAATTACAAATGACAATTCCCAACCACTCTAGTGATTCTTACGGTTTGGTATGAAACATTGATTAGTTTAATTTATTAAGACATTTAACTAAGCACCTTTGATAAGGTGTTTTCACTTCATTGCATTTTTTTTCCATTCATATTTGAATATCTAGCTCTTACCTCAATCTTTGAGTACCTGTATGAGGGCCTTAGCATCTATTTTGGTTTAACATATAAAAGTTTAGAATGCTGATTCAAGTTGATAGATGCCTAATGCAGTGTTTGGTATGAACAGTGAGACCCCTAAGAAGTACTTGTAATTGACACATTAAAGTTGGATTCATCTATATTGGATCATCCCTCAAAAATAGTACCTGTAAAACTGGCAATGAAATTGTTGATGAACAGTATAAAAATGGTCAAAGAAAAAATTACAGGGTCGTCATATATCTACAGAACGCAGGAGGGGTGATAGACTTGAGACTTGTTGCAGCATGAAGTAGGAGTTGAGATCTGTGCAAGTGAACAGAAATTAATAGACTTCAACATTCCATTGCTCTGCTTTCTTCAATTGCTTCTTGTACTCAACCCAATCAATGCCTGTAGTACATAATCAAACACAAAATATGATCAATGAGGTTTCTCTCCAAATGATGTACCAAGACAAAATGGTTTCACCCCAAAGGAAAATGTCTTACCATCTCTGGCAGCCAATGATACCATAATGTCATCAATTCCCTTTTCCATTCCTTTAAGTCCACACATATACACAAAAGTATTATCCTTCTGCAGTAGTTGCCAAAGCTCTTCTGCATATTGAGCCATTCGAGTTTGGATGTACATCTTCTCTCCTTGCTCATTTGTTTGTTCTCTGCTCACAGCAAAGTCAAGCCTAAAGTTCTCAGGATATTTCTCCTGCATCTTTTCAAATTCCTGCCCCATACAAAACAAGTTGTATCAGTAAATTAAAATCTATATAAAAGAAACCATGAATGACAAAAGTCTCATTCTTCTCACCTCCTTATAAAGCAGTGAGCTGCTTGTAGGGACACCCAAGAAGAGCCATGCCAAACCATTGAACTACATATACATCAAACATGGTTAATAATCAAACGTGTTCACTTGTAAACTCATAATAATAATGTTCAAAGTTTTGTAGCTTCATATGCAGCAGGCAAGTCATTTTGCCTATGCTGATTATAAAGCAATGACTAAAGCTTATCTCACATGACATGAATCTCTAAAAGCTATTAGAGTTACGCACTCTACCACCTATTGTCCTGGTTTTGGTTTCTGATACATGTGAATAAGGATACTAGATTTTGCAAACACTTGCCTTGTAATCTTCGTGCTTCTCGAAGAACATTTTCCATAAAAATGAGCGAAATGGGGCAATCCCAGTTCCAGTTGCCAACTGCGAAGAAAATTTCATTGATCAATGGAGAATATAAGAACAATCGTGACGTATATGTACCATATTCGTTTTCTATTATAACAAAATGAATGATAGTGTACCATGATAACTGTGGCATTAGGATCTTTTGGCATAAGCATTTCTTTCCCAACAGGTCCGGTTATTGTTACTTCAGATCCTGGCTTCAGGTCACCTGAATAAAGAGGAACATAAATAATTGGTAGAAGAACGGCAGATGCCATAAGTATAACAAAGTAGAGTAGCCAAAGATGATATTCTAGCCTACATTGTGTAAAATATAGAAAAACCACTCATCCTTACACAAGAAATTGGAGCAGACTCCCTTGACAATTTCTCCACTTTCATTTGTGTACACTAGTCGTTTCACGCATAGAGAAACCTGTAAGAAAGCAATCATATCAATTTGTAATGGAGTCTTCGGTAAGGAAATGAAAAAAAATGTATAATAGATTTATAGTCAAGCTAAATGTAGAGTTTACAGTAAATGAAAGCCAGTTTAGTACACAATTTTGGACTGATATCATTCATCTTTCTCTCCCTTCCTGTTACATGATATACTTATCATCCCTACATTTCTCTTCTCTCTCTTTCTCACTGGGTGCCAATTACCATTTGATAATTCTCCTTCTGGATAATTTTCTCTCACTGAGTATTTATGGTTAATTTTTTTGGACTCAAGTTTCAAATTAGTTCAGGTGTACAATAGACAAGCAACTGAAACAAGTTCAGAACAGGACTCAAGGATGAAAAGAAAGCAACAAAATTGATAAAATAAAAGCGTTATAAAGTCTAAAAAATTAAACCCAGAAACAATATTAAGATATGACATGATACTCACAGTCTTGGAATCACCAAAGTCACCAATGGCACTGCTGGCAATAGAATACAATCTCAGTTTATGAGGTTTCCCATTCTTGTCAATACCATCCGGAATTACTCCAATTGATTGTCCTTCTCTGTAAGGAACCTCTCCTGAAATCAAACACTATAACATTAGCTCAAGAATACAATTTTTATCAGTAATCTACTCTGTGGTCTATAAAGAGAAAAAAGAGGGAAAAGTAATGAGGTTCGCACCCTCGGTGCTGAAGACCATGTGCCAAGTTTCTCCTGGAGCATCATCCCCAGTGATCTTTGTGTTGAGAAGGCATCTACCAATGTATGGAGTCTTGGGTTTGAACTTGTTCACAATCACACCTTCATCCTGTTTCTTAGACTCTTTTTCAACCTTGGCTGGTGCCTCAGTGGTGACTTGAGCTCTGATGGAAACTACCCTTCCACTGCTAGAAACCTCTCTGGATTGAAATGGAACCTGAGAGAGAAACCTTACTTAATAACAACTCAGATCATCTAACATGCAATTAGATACATTTTCTTAGCTCCTTTTATTGTAATTCTCCAATCACAATTCACTTAAGGATAACAAATTACATTAAAAGTAATCATAGATTATGAAAATGAAATTGTGATACCTTCTTGAAAATGAGTCTCTCTGGGACAATGGAGGTCCTACTTGGGAGAGAGGTAGACTTGGTGGATGGAAAAGAGACTGCAGCACTAACAGCAGCAGCCATTTGTGAAAGCTGCTAAGGGGAGAAATGTTGAATAAAGTGATGAATATTGTGAATTTTGTTGTTTTGATTGCAGAGAAAAGAGAGGAGTATAAGATTTGAGTGGACGAGATTCGGAAGCAAATGCAGTGGCCGATATTATATTAGGATAAGTGTACGTGTGTGATCGTATCACCAACTTTCAACCATCACCTTACATATATGTAGTTCCTTCGCCTCCAACCAAATTAAAAAAAAAATGGGACAAAATGGAAACCTGAAATAAATTTATTGTTTAAATTATTTAAAATAATTCGAAGTATATAAAGTTATAGAATTTAATTCATGCTACCATTTCTTTTCTTCATTTAGAATATGAGGGGAAATAGTTTTTTTACTGCTTCACTTCTCAGAATAATCCCCATTGTCTTTTCTATTCATTTTACCATACTCAAAATAAGTTTCTAAATTTTGGAACTATTTTCACGATATTTTCATCAAATAGAAGGGCATGATCCAAATATCATTAGAATCTTGAGTTTGGTTTTCATCACAAAAAATATATCGAAAATCTCTTTATTAACCAAAAGGTGATATTTCTCCCCTGCAAAAAACCAAACTGACTGGACAGTGTCTTTTATGCTTTGTTTGCATCTAAGGCTGAGAATTGAAAAGAATTGTCCACCAACAAAAACAGTAAAAGATGGAAAGCGATTGAAAATGTAACTTCAATTCTTATTTCAAAAAATAGGTGAATTAATAAAACAAAATATCAAAGAATGGTCTCAAACCATTAGTTTACACGTAATATAAAAAAAATTCAAGTTGTCTAAATTAAAATTACACTAGCCTATTTATAGAAAAAGTGTATTTTTTTTTTAATTTCAATATACACTTTTTCAAGACATATAGTGTAAATGACTACTTCATATGTGACAGTCACGGGGTTAACTACAGTGTGTAAGTTATTTTTTCATTCATGAAAATTTCACAGATCTTAAAATCTATAATTCTCATATAAACAGAGAACAAAACATACCATATATATGTTTCTAAATGATTTAATGATTCTTTTTGTTATTCTGATTTTCCTTTTCGCTTCTCTTTTTTTTTTTTCTGTTTCTCTTGATGGTGAGAAAAGTTAAGGTACATAGAGATAAAAATTGGTAAGGTACATTAAGTTGTATATTTGTTTTTTTATATATTTTAAACGAAGAGGAGAGGGAATTTATATTATAATTTTAAAATAAAATTCTTTTTGACTATCAGTCTTTTAAAGAATAACAATCATCACATTAACTATTAGAGTCAATCTTATCAGTTACATTGATCATAATTTATAATATTTAATTTAAATATTCTTACACATTGTACTTTGGATTTCCTTCCATAGAAGAGTACCTCCAAAAACATGTCCACTATCAATGGTGTGTTATAGGATGTTGATCATTCTCTTGAATATATTATGCATTCATTGAAATGACATTCCTTACTGAATTTATTAAAATAAATAACCATGGTAAATACATAATAGATATAGAGATAGGAAAATTTCTCACCAGACAAGTATGCTCCTGTTGTGATATGTCTCGCCATCATCCAAACTATGTGGTTGACAACATGGTAATACAGATAATCGATCTTTATTCATATGTAAATTCATGTAGACTATTTGGGGAAAATACTATTATTGGAGAATCACAAATTCGAACAACCGTACTCTAATACCATATGTAAGTTCTTTTTTTATTCATGAAAATTCCACGGGATCTTAGAATCTATGATTCTCACACAAACAGAGAAGAAAATATACCAGGATGCATGTTCCTTAATGACTTTTTGATGATTTCTTTTGCTCTTCTATTTTCCTTCTCCCCTTTCTTCCTTATTTCCTTCTCTTGATGGTGAGAAAAGTTAAGTACATACAGATAAAAACTGGTAACGTACATTTTAAACTGCATATTTATTTTTTATATATTTTAAAGGGAGAGGAGAGGGAATTTATATTATAATTTTAAAATAAGATCCCCACTTATTCTATTAGCCTTCTTAAGAGTAACAATCATCACATTAACTTTTCTTATATTAGAGTCAGCCTTACCAGTTACATGACCACAACTTATAATATTTAATTTAAGTATTCTTACAATCTCCCACTTGGTCCATGTTATGACTTGAAGATTCAACAACCATAAGAGCGCATTTTTCATTAAAATAATCAAATCAAGTCATCATCCTTAATTAGAATTAAATCAATCGAATCATGGCGATCCATGTCAATAAGCAACATATTTCTTCCATGTATCACAAATCAATTCAATTCTTAAAATATCAATCAAAGTATATTGTATTCTTTGAATTAAATACATATATTATATATGTTATCACACCAAAACAATGCATGTACATAACATAATGTGGATAACAATAATAAATAAACAAAAACATAACTTTAATTGAATTCACAAGTGTCAAACAATACAAGTAAATTATTTATACACATCATACAAATCATGCTAACAAAGATTTACCAATTATTCCCATGTGTCTCACACGACCAAAAAATATTTTAGGTGACAACTATTTAGTTAGTGGATCTGTTATAATTTGATTAGTACCAATATGCTCAATTGACACTCTTTGTTTCTGCACTTTATCTTTAAGTACAAATACTTTTAAATCCATGTGTTTTGCACTTTTGGAATACTTGTCATTTTTAGAAAAGAAAACAAATGCAAAATTATCACAATAAATTCTCAATGGTCTAACTGTATGTCCACAACATTAAGCCCTAAGATAAAGTTCCCCAGCCATAATGCATAAATTGTGGCTTCAAAACATGTCACAAATTCAGCTCCATGATAGAAGTAGCGATGATAGACTCTTTTGCACTTTTCCATGAGATTACTCCTTCAACCAACATAAAGATGTAATCAAATGTTGATTTTCTTGAGTCTATACATTCAGCATAATCTGAATTTGAGTAACCTATCACTTTTCAAGTTATTTGTTCTTCTATAAATGAGCATATGATCCTTGGTGCATTGTAAATACCTAAGGATTTTCTTTGCAACTTTCCGGTGATGCATTCTGGGATTACTTTAGTAGCGACTTAAGATTCCAATTGCAAAACTTATATCTAGTCGAGTGCATGTCTGAATATACATAAAGCTACTTACCACTGAAGCATAAGGAATATATTCCATTTCTTTTCATTCCAAATCCTTTTTGGGACTTTGCATTTGACTAAATTTATCTCCCTTTTGATATCGATTTATTCCTGAATAATAAAGTTCCATTCTAAATCTCTATAACACCTTTTTTATGTATCCTTTTTGAGACAATCCTAGCACTCCTTGTGATCTTTCACGGAATATCTATCACATAGGATGTCTCACCCATATCTTTCATCTCAAATTTGTTCGAGAGAAATTTCTTTACATAATGTCACAAAACAGTGTCATTAGTAGCAAGGAAAATGTCATCAACATATAGAACCAATATAATAAACTTGCTCCCACTAACTTTCATATACATACACCGATAAACGATATTCTCCACAAAACCATATGAAAAAATAACATCATTAAACTTAAAATACCACTGCCTGGAAGCTTATTTAAGTCCATATATTGACTTCCTTAACTTACAACAATTTATTTTCCTGTGGTCACGAAACCTTCAGGTTGGTCCATATAAACCTCTTCTTCTAAGTCACCATTGAGAAAGGTGGTCTTTACATCTATTTTGTAAAGCTCTAAGTCATAATGAGCCACCAAAGTCATTATAATTTTTAAAGAGTCCTTCTTTGAAACTAGAGAAAATGTCTCTTTATAGTCAATGTCATCATTTTGAGTGTAACCTTTGGCGACAAGTGTAGCCTTATACCTTTCAATATTGCCTTTCCAGTCTTGTTTTGTCTTAAAGGCCCATTTACAACCAATTCGTTTTACACCTTTAGGAAACTCGACTAGATCTCAAACTTTATTGTCATTCATTGATTTCAACTTTTCTTTCATAGCATCAAACTACTTTTCAAAATTGTTACTTTCCACAACTTGTCTAAATGAGATTGGACCTTCATCATTCTCAAGTGAATAAACCACATAGTCATTTGTAATAGCTGGTCTTCTTTGCCTTTCATAACTTCTTAGGGATATTACTTGTGGTTCATCTATAGTTTGCTCATTAATGACTTGTACATCATTGGTTGGTTCATTATCTATATGTTCATTCTGTGGATTTGGAATATTGATTTGTTGCATTGGAATGTTGTGTGACCATGATACAACAAGAGGAACAACAACTTGAGAAGAAACATCAAATGTAGGTATTTCTGCCTGTTTCTCTTTAATATCCACCTTTTTTGTGATTCCTCACTACTACTGATCTGACCATTTTCAATGAACCTAACATTACTAGACTCAACTATTCTTGTAATATGATTAGGGCAATAAAATGTGTACCTCTTTGATTTATCAGGATAGCTAACGAAAAAACCACTAATGGTTATTACATCAAGCTTCTTTTCATGTGAATTATATACCCTTACTTCTATCGAGCACCCCCTAGGTTTCCTTCTTGTCCATAATTCATAAGAAGTCTTAGGAATTGCCTTACTAAGAACCCTATTAAGTAGATATGCAACAGACTTTAATGCATACATCCGTAATGATAAAGGTACATTATAATTTACCATGCTCCTAACCATTTTCATAAGAGTACGATTCTGGCTTACAGCTACACCATTTTGTTGTGGTGTATCAAACATTGTATATTGTGTACACATGCCTCGACTTTCAAGTAACTTTCTAAATAGACCTTTACATTGTCCACTTTCATTAAATTTTCTATAATATTCACCACCTCTATCAGACCTCACAACTTTTACTTTTCTATCTAACTGTCTTTTCATTTCATTTATAAACATCTCAAGTACATCAACTGATTGAGACTTTTCATGAAGTAAGTATAGATAACAATATCGTCAAAAGTCATCAATAAAAGTGATAAAATATTTTTCACCACCAAAAGATGGAGCATCATATGTTAGTGTGTATCAACTCAAGGAGTTGAGTGCTTCTTGTGATTAAATTCTTTGAAGTGTGTTTTGTTTGGTTGCCTTTAATGCAATCCAGACATACATCCCAGTCAAAAAAAAATTAATTTAGGCAAAATATCACTTTTCACAAGCCTCGGCATCCTTTCTTTGAATATGTGACCTAACCTTTCATGCCATAAGAAAGCATAATTCTCCTTACATACTACATGATTATTATGTTCAACATGAAACAGAGATTCAACAAATTTAACATCAATATCGAAATGATATAAGAAATCAATTAAAGTACTAGAACCATAATAGTACAAATTCTTATTCAATAAAGAAAAACCATTACCAATCCTAATTTGTCCAACTTCACAACAGAAATTAAATTTCTAGCACATACAGAAACATAAAGACACTTTTCTAGATCTAGACAACAACCACAATCCAGGATCAATCTATACGTTCCAATTCTTTCTATTCATGCTCTCATTTTGTTTCCCATATACAAGAACTTTTCAATTCCTTTTATGGGTTGGATCAAAAGGAATCCTTGTATAACATGTCACACATGAGTAGTTGCACTAGAATCTAACCACTAGGTATTATTAGGCACTTTAATAAGATTTGATTTGAAACTTATTGAAACATAGTAAGTACCTTTATTTTTTAACCATTTTTTTCTTTTCAAACAATCTATCTTGAAATGTCCAACTTCTTACAGAAGAAACATGTCTTTTTCTTATGGATTTTGCCTTCATGAACCTTTCGTAAAGTTTTATCTTTCTTGTTCTTTTTACCTAGCTTAGTTTTATTGCTACTAGCCCCATCCTGAACTGTAAGATGAAGAGAGTGATCTTTCATTTTCTTTAACCTCCCTTCCTCCTGAATCAACATGGCCTTAATTTTCTAGAAGTTTCATTTTTCTTTAATGGTGTTATAATTTACATGTAACTGGTCAAACTCAGCAGGAAGTGAGTTCATGATGAATTGTACTAGAAAATACTCACCCACATCCATACACATTGATTTTAGCTTTGTTGCTAGATTTACCATTCCAGTCACATGATCATGAATGGGTTGTGATCAGTCAAATTTCTTGGTCATTAACTCATTGATCAAGCCGCTCACAATTGACTTGTCAGTAATATCTAATTGAGAATATTCCTTAATTTTCTCCTTGATATCCTTAGCATCTTCAGTCTTAGGCATAGATGGCTTCACATTTTGAGCCAAGATTACCTTCATCAAGCTTAGACTCAACCGGTTAGACTTGTCCCATGTATGATCACTTTGGTGATTACAAATCAATCATATAATTAATCCTAAAATTAATCAATTCATAAATTTATGTGCGTACTACAAGCCAAAACTTTTTGCCTTTCAATTTTAATTCTTTCCTATAACTTTAACTACGTGAAAAAAGTAATTGGCTCACCCCTACAAATTACAATTATGGTGATCTAATAAAGTATTATTACAAGATATTTGTAACCCATTTTGGAAATAAGCTTTAATTTGGCAAGGTACAGTACGTTGAAAACGTAACCATGTAACAAAACCTTTAACTTTTTTTAAAACAAATAAAGAAACAACTAAGGTTGTGATTTGATTGCATTCTTTCCTGCATGAATAGTGCCAAATACACATTTAAATTCTCACATTCTCATGAATCCTGATTTTGTGGTAATTTAATTACTGTAATTCTTAATCCTATTGTAATTTTCAAATTAGGGTTTATAGAATTTGGGGAAAATATAATTATTGGAGAATCACAAATTCGAACAATCGTACTCTGATACCATATGTAATTTCTTTTTTTATTCATGAAAATTCCAGGGGATCTTAGTATCTATGATTCTCACACAAACAGAGAAGAAAACATATCAGGATCCATGTTCCTTAATCACTTGATGATTTCTTTTGCTCTTCTGATTTTCCTTCTCCTCTTTCTTCCTTCTTTTCTCTTTGCTTCTCTTGATGGCGAGAAAAGTTAACATACATATAGATAAAAAATGGTAACGTACGTTTTAAACTGTATATTTGTTTTTTTATATATTTTAAAGGAAGATGAGAGGAAATTTATATTATAATTTTAAAATAAAATCCCAACTGACTCTATTAGCCTTTTTAAGAGTAACAATCATCGCATTAACTCTTTTTTTATTAGAGTCAGCCTTCTCAATTACATATACCATAATTTATAATATTTAATTTAAATATTATTACACAATGTATTTTGGATTTCCTTCCATGGAAGAGTACCTCCAAAAGCATGTCCACTATCATCATGTGTTACAGGATGTTGATAATTCTCTTGAATATACTATGCATTCATTGAAATAACATTCATTACTGAATTTATTAAAATAAATAACCATGGTAAATAAATAATACATATACAGAAAGGTAAACTACTCATCAGACAAGCATGCTCCTGTTGTGATGTGTCTCGCCATCATCCAAACTATGTGGTCGACAACATGGTAATATAGACAATCGATCTTCCTCCACCTCACGAAGTTTGTATGGCTGTAACACAAATATGAACCAGTGCATCTATCCGACTACACATACAGATGGATGTGCAGGAAATTTCAAATCTATGAAAACCACAACACCTCCTTCAAATGGAAGGGGAGGGAGGTCGAGGATCGTTTGCTCGTATCCAAATTGTCGTAAAACAAGCTTTGGGAAATGACAATGTGAGCATGAAATCAAGCCAAATGTATCCTAAGAACATGGATATCAACTCAAATAACCTATTGGGACAATGGTCTTCACAACGATTTTAAATCACATCAGCACGGGTAATACCATCAAATTGAATGCGCCAAAGCCAACAATGCAGATATGGTGTTTGATCACATATCATGCACCCCAAGGATGAATATCTTGATACGTGGGATTCATATCCCTCATTCCCATCTCTGGAAAGTGTTTATATATTCATGTCTGCTACAATTTCAACAAAACATTATTTATATATTCAACTCAAAAAAATGTAAGTTGTACAAATTATATAAATTATTTACTTGTAAAAGCGTGACATAACCACCCAACTACTTTAGCTGGACAAAGTATGCATCATCCAGTTGGTCATACATGTGGGTAACCATGGGTACCCACCACATTTCCTCAAATTGTTGAACAAATGATAGTATGACACACTAACAAATGTTGTACTTTTATTATCAAATATTATGCACCCAAAAAGATGTAACAAATAAGCCCTTGCATACTTCCATCTCTATTGCACGGATCACTCTTCATATACCTCTCCCAACCAATTGACCCTCACGAGTCTAACATTATGATACCTCAATTTTGTCGTGGCATCACTAATAATTATTCATTTTACCACTTTTCGATTGCATAATTTTAACAATAAAGATAAATTAGTAGGTAATTATTAGGGTTTTACACTATTTTGGTATAATTGGATCAATTAGGTTTCAATTAAAAGTTTGTTATTGTTTTGACACCATTTTTAGAATTTTAACAGATTTGAGAGTGTTTCATATTTTATCCATAACTTTTGCCACAAAACTCGGATTTACTTTATTCTTATTTTTTTTTTCAGATAACTTAAAGATCTACAAATGTTATTCAAGGGCCAAGATCAAATTCTAACTGAAAAAGTGGTTGAAATTGAACTTGAAGTCGGTACAAAAAGGCTAGACAACAAGACAGCATCTGGATATTTTGAGCATATTTTCTTTATGGAGAGTTATTTATTCATTTCATGTTTTAGGTTAAATTTTTTTTATAAATAAAGTTCTGTTGGTGGAGCTGAGAGACATCATATCAGAGTAGACAGTAGATAATGAAATACATTTTTTCTTTTTCTCCTTTCTTTCTCTTTTGTGCATTTTACTTTCATCTTTCCACCTTTTGCTATGCCAATTGTGATTATGAGTGGCTAATTGTTCTGTTCAATCCGATCTCCAAGTGTTCTCCTGTCTCTCAATCCTGATGTTCATGTTTTGTAATTCTTTCCATAATTACATGCTCAATTGCTATTTTGATTTTATTTTTAGATTTAATAATTGGATTAACTCAGTAACTGAACCAATACCTATTGGATTGTGTTGTGGAATTTCTGAATCGATGTTCGAGTGAGAATAATATTGTTGTTCATAGTGGCCGATTGCAATTGTTCTTCATATTGTGTATTCAGAGAGATGCTCCACGATTGTGGGTGTTCGAAATGTTAAATAGATACATAGATCTCGATCTAATTAACCCACACATGTAATTTAGATTTTCTTTAGGAACCAGTGAGGGATTTGGAAAAGCTCAAGAGAGGTCAGGTTGGTTTTTATTATTTGAACTTATTTAATCTGTTTAAATTTTTGTTTTTATTTTATTACTTGAATTTACTTAATCGGTTGAAAATTTTGTTTTTATTTTATTACTTACACTTATTTAATCTGTTTAAAATTCAGTTTCTATTTTATTACTTGAATTTATTTAATCTATTTAAATTTCTATTTTTATTTTATTATTTTAATTATTTTAATTTGTTTAAATTTTTAATTTTATTTTATTACTTGAATTTATCTGTTTAAAATTCTGTTTTTATTGTGTTACTTCCATTTATCTAATATATTTAAAATTTTGATTTTATTTTATTAAATTTGATTATTTCATTAAAACCTCTTAATTGTTTTAAGAGAACGAGTGAGTAGTCTTTGGGAAGAATGACCTAGGTTAGGTATACTACAAGTTTAGCTTCCTAGTTTAATTTGGAGCACGTTCAACAGCACGAATCAATCACTCAAGTCCAACACTAAAAGCTTAACTAATAATGTTGACACTAATATAAAATCCAACGTCATATATGTCTCACAATGGGATATACAACAACGTGGACACATCATCCAAGGTGATGGTTGGTGTTGCGGTGTCACCTTTCCACAAAGGCTAGAAGACTCTTATCAAATAACTCTTAACTAATGTTGCACAATAATAACAATTCGAAGTTAAGCATCACAACCTTAAGTTGGGGATGAGGCATCCCAAGTTTACTTAACTTACACCTATAGGAGATCAACTTTAGTTCCGTTCGATCCTAAAAATATATAAATGGGTGTTTCTAAGTATAAATAATATCACATGACCAAATATAATGTCATTAACTGAAGTTTTTATTTCTTACTTCACCTCCCATAGTCTTTAAGGCAACATTATTAACATAAATCACTAGTACGAAGGTATCATAAGGTTTGCCAGAGAATCCTTACAGCTCGTCATGTCTTCTTGTAACTTCATGCATCATATCACCACCAATGTAATTGCCAACTTGTTTTCAATCTCTTTTGCAAACCAATGGCATCGGTCTTTCTCTAGCATAATTTTAAGATGCATTAGTCTATCTTTAGTCATAGGCGTAACTCTATCAAATAATTTCATTATTAATAAACTTATTTAAAAAATAAATAAATACACTATAAGTTGTGTATTATGGAATGTATTTCTAAATATGAAAATGTATTTTAGAATACATAATCTAAATTATACAGTCCAAAATACATTCCTAGATCTAGAAATACATTCCAAAATGTATTAATACATTCTATAATATACAATTCAAAATGTATTTCCAAAATAAAAAATGCATTATGAAATACACTATTGAGAATATATTAATACAATCCATAATGCATTTCCAATTTGGATACATTCCAAATTGTATATTCTAAAACATGTACAAAATTTCAAAAATAGGTTATGGTTTGTACAATCGAAAAACTTTCCAAATCACTCAATGCAAAATAAACCAGCAAAAAACAATAAAGATAAATTGGAAAAATAAACCTCTTAAAGCGACAAAATGAGAAAATGAGTCTGAGACAATTCTTTGAAGGGCGACACTATTTCAACAAACCCTCTAACACACAAACACAAGGAGGGTGCAACAAATAGGAGGTGTACCGTGGAGGACGAAGATGAAGTGGTGAAGAAAGAAAAATCTAGGTTTATTTTATAAATCTGAAGTGGGGGCAATCTTGTCATTTCACGCCATGAGCGTGCAGTTTGTAACATCCTCTGTTCTGACCGATTCGCCCAATCTTGTCACCGAAAATTCTGACCAATTCTAGGCCCAGACCAACATTGCAAGCAATAAAAAAAAATAAAAACTACTTGTTTGTTATAGTTTTTATTTGATTTCTCGTAGGTATTATGATAATTTGCAGAATCACCAAATTGGATTCAGAATTCAGGTGCATGGAACACTTTGGAAATAGGAATATATGATTTTGACCGGTTTTGAATTTTTTGTCTGTTTCTCTGTGGTTTTGTGATCCTGTTTCTAATCATCGTTGTGTGAACGCAAGGAAATTAGTGCGATGCATGTAGGCAATCACTAGGGGGAATTAAGGTGAGCAATGAGCGTGGTGTTTGATAATGGAAAGATTAACTTTGAATAAATAGGTAGTGGTATTATCACATTGATTTGATTTTGTTACAATTAAAATCTATTTCACATTAAGCTAAAACATTCAAGTGTCTTTAAGATCAGCATGAAATTCTTGACTTATATAGTAGAGAATTCTTGGAATGAATAATCAATTATTGGAAAACAATCTTTTATCCTTTATTCATTATAATCTTGGAACAATTCTTAGAAAAGGTTAATTTTGAATCTTCTACAAAAGCGATTAATTATAGAGGTTTATAGTAGGAGCTTTATAATACGTTTCCATAACATTCCTTAAACTTGCTTATTGCATCAACAAAATGAGTTAATACATGCATTATTTTCAAGAAGAACATCACTGAAGGTCGTAAAACACATTTTGATACCTTGTAAGCACCCTATATCATGGGCTTCTTTCTCGTGCGTGTACAATGTCAACATCTGATTTAGTTCGAATAAGTAAAATTTATTTTAAAAAATACTAAAAAATGATTTTCTTTTTAAGAAAAAATCATGGTTAGTTTAGGATTTAGTTGTTTTTTCTTTTCAAAAAAAAAAAAGATATATAAATATAGTTTAGTTTTATATGAAAAGTATAAAATAAAATAAAATAAAAATAAGATTTACTTTTCACACCTCCTCTTTTCTATGCGCACTCCCACTTCAAGGCCAGGATTACTTTTTAGACCTCCTATTTTCCTACGCACACCACCATTTTTCCTTTGGATTCTTGGACACGTTCACTTTTTACTTTTTTTTTATTTCTTTTAATATTTAACACAGTTCTAATATAATTTTAAAATAGACTAATACAATATTTTTTAAAAAATTCATAAATTTATTATATAAATTTTATTATGATTAGAGAAATAAAAAAATAAATCTTGTATATAATAAAAAAAATATTTAGGTTATACATGTGTTTTTTTAATATTTTAATTTTAGACAGATGAATTAGATATTTTTTTATTATATTTGACTAAGTTTGTTTGTAAATAGATTTTTAATACATAAATCTTTGATTATTAATCTATATAATTTAATTTATAATAATGTAATACATTGATCCCTGTTTTCAGTCTTATATTTTGGATATTACAGCTATTGAGGTATGAATGTTGGTGTTCCTATCAGTGCTACAGAGTGCCCTCACCATTCACTTTTTTTTCTCTGCCTCTTAGGCACACCATAGGACCCCTTCCATCTACTCCCCTCCCCTCCAAAACCCTCATTTCCAAACCAATGGCCATTCCCGTGTGACCATACTGTGTGTGGTGTAGTAGTAGGAGTATGAATTAGTTGTAACTCCACCTTCAGCATTCCTAGATGTCGATTTTGAAAGAGTAGTGTAGGGTATAGATTGATGCATTTAGCAGAACAACTTTTTTCTGTTGTCAGATTGGACAATAGTTTCTATTCTAAAGAATGAGAGAATAGACGAGAAGAAAGATAATTGGGATAAAATGAGAACCGATATGACAAGGATAAATAATAAAAATTGTTGTGAAAATAATAAGTAAAAATATCATTATTCTGAGTGTTACATATGAGAAAAGAAATATAAAACTCTTTAATTTCTCATGGAATGCTGTCGTTAAGATACCAAATCTAGCTTGATGAATTTTTTTTGTATTATTAAGGGGCTCTGATTTCACTTATTTGATGTTAAAGTGTATTGCTTCCCTTTGATTTCCTTGTCATGAAAGAAACCATGTCACTTTCTTAGCTGTCCTTTTGTATACCTAAGTAGTGAGTTTCTTAATTGATAATAGCTTCTGTAGTGCACAGCTAGTTCGTTGTCTATTCCTAGAATCTTTCCAAGACCATTATGGCCATTCCTTTTAGAGTGTTTTGCCCTAATTCCTCGTTGTTTGAGGTACTTGCAACACTTTTTCTAGATGATAGCAATTTATCCACCATGATAAAATGGCCTACATGTGATGCTTGTATGCAAATAATATAGTAATGACCACTTGAAATGAATATATGCGTGCCAAAAATTATCATATTCTTCTATTGGCCCCCGTGCCACTAAAATTCACTGGCGAATATTATCTTGGCAGAGGCTTCATCTGCCCCCCCAATCATTATTATTTTCTTTGAACTTTCTCTCATGAAATTATTCAGATTGCTTTGGCAATTGAAGGTTTGGTAAATTATCAATTGGTTGTCATGACAGCTTTGGAATTAACTACGCATTTGGCCATTGAGTTTTGTTCATCTAAATTCTATAAAAGTTTCTTGACTTAATTTGGTTAATGACAGTTGGAAATTCGGAACATCTTTAGAACATGCTAGTGTCAGCCTCAGTGCAGTAATTAAACTAATAGGTCCTTCGTTATGAAAATTAACTTCTAATTGCCATTGTGGAAAACAAAAATTTGCTACCACTACGACCCAGAGGCCACAGAGTAAAAAAGTTCAGCAGTACGTTTTACTTTTCCATTACAAAAGAGCAACAGAAGACTGTTTAGGAAGGCACGATTACAAAGTATAACTTCATAACTGTTTTCATTGGTTACAATTTCTATCAGAGGGTCAACTTGAGAGGTAGGAAGGAAAGTTAGAACAAATGGTTTAGGCAAACAATTCTCTTTATAGTTGAAACAAATCTGAACAATTGGATAAGGCATTTGATTGTATATACACTCACAAGAAGAATGTATGAGACACGAATGATTGAAAAACCTCACAACCACACCAATGAATTACTAACTCTTCCTATTGATGTAATTTTTGGAATCCTCTTGAACCTCTAGACTGATAAAGCTCCAGCCTACCTTTGGATTCCTGCAACAAAGCCTCGATGGTTTCATCCTGCGTCACGGTAGGTTGCTTAGAAGCCCATTCAAGCACTCCAAGAACCTCGGCCCTAGCAAGTTCCTCACTGTCTGGCACATGCAATGCAATGTAGGAGAGCAGAACCAGTGCTGAAATCTGAACTGTCTGTTCTCCAAGATACACAAGCTGGACCAAATGCTTTGCACCGCCAGCACTTATAATTGCCTTGGAGTGATCAAGGCAGAGGTAGTTTTCCGAGCAGGCAAATTTAGTGAGAGAGATTGCTGCTTCCCTCGACACTTCTGCCTCTCTTTCATCAAGAAGCCGGACCAAAGGACCAATTATCCTTGTCTCTGTTGCCCGGAATGTCCTTGCCAAATTCCCTATAGCCTTTATGCAGGGAATCAAAAGTTTTGTATCTTCCTTCTCAATGATCTTAAGCACTTGATCAACAGCCGCCTTGCAAGCAGGAGAGTTGGGTTTGAAAGCTGATCTTCTCAATTCTGCGTCTTTTTCTGCCACTGCCGTGATCTCCTTCACTGCCAAGGCACAATTGTACTTCACATCTTCAGACCCTTTCTCAAGGAGAATGGCAAAGCACAAGAGAGCCCTCGATTCAGTGATGCTCCGACAAATGGCCACGTTGCCTTTGGCTAGCTGCCGGAGGGCTCTTGCTGCCATTGCTTTCATGTAAGCCTTATTCTCAGGGTCCTCCAGTTCCCTTCCCTTCATGTTAATTCCAGAGTAAGTATAGCTTTGCTGGTGGGACTGATGGTTTTGCTTGCCATTGCTATTCCCATTGGGCTTTGGCTGAGCACCCTGTGAGTTCTGAGTCCCTTCATTGTCTTGATTGAACTGTTGTTGCTGCTGCTGCTGCTGCTGCTTGTTGGCAGCATGCATTGCCATGGTACTTGCGACCACTTTATGCATCTGATTTGTGGACTTATCACCCAAGGGATGCTGCATGCGACTTTGCATAAGCCTATCCTCATAATCACTCTCCTTTTTCAAACTATTGGCATTAGAATTATTACTAGCCATCACAACAGCATGGATTGATGGGGTTTTGTTGCTAACAATTGCGTATTTACTATGCTCCTGAACGGTTTCAAAAGCAAGATGACTTACAAGCAAGCGAACGATGTTATGCTGAGCGAAAAGATCTTGACATTTTGGGTACTTAGCTGCCAACTCAGACACGGCCCAGGCAACCACAGCTTGAACTTTCATGGGACCTTCTTTGAGGACTTTGGCGAAGACAGAGCACACGCCGGCGTGGATCATTTGCTCCACGCTCTCAGGGTCACGGCCCAGAAGCCCAATAGCCCTGGCGGCGTTCTCTTGACCCTCCTTTTTACCCTCCTTCATCAGCTTCAACAAGGGTCCAACCCCACCTTCCTCAATGATCAACTTCCCGTAGCGGTCGTTGTCACGTGCCAGCGACACCAGCGAGGCGGCTGCGTCAGATCGGTCGTCCAGAGACCCCGTGTGGAGGGTTGCCACCTGCTCCCAAATAAGCCCCAAAATGGGCTCGTTCGCCGCGATCGGAGGGAGGCCCAGATACTCGTCGCCGCGATCCTCCGCCGGAACCGACACCCGGAGGAGCCACGACACGTCGCCGATGGAATTCTCGAGCTGGGACGACATCTTGCGAAACGCCGCCGTCGGAATGATGCTGAACACGCGCTTCATGAGGCCGTTGGCGCGGCATTTCAGCACCAAAGACAGGGCCTTGTCGAGGACGAGTTCGGTGTCGGCGATTATGCGCCGCGTCGGACGCTCGTACAGGTCGGAGCTCGCACGTGCTGCTTGTCGAAGAAGCCCCGCGAGTTTCTCGGTCTTGGATTTGAGTTCTAAGCACTCTTGCTTGAAGGAGGAACTGGCCTCTTCCGCCGCCTTGGTCACTTGGTCTGCCAATTGGATCGGCTTTGCCAACAGCTGCTTCACTATGTCCGACATGGTTCACTTGTTGAAGGATCCGATCCAAAACCCAGTTGGAAAAGTTTGAAGCTTTATGAAAAGGGGGAGTGAGGAGCGAAAAGGGTTGGATTAGGTTGGTTTTGTGGTCCTACAATCTCGGCTTTGATGGAGGGAAGACGGCGAGGTTGTTGAAAGGTGCCAAGAGAATGAGGTGTGTTATGATCTGGCTATTGTCTGTGAGTGAATATGAATATGTATGAAGTGATGACGATGATGTTGTGTGGCGCTCTAGGTCTGATGCGGGGGTTGAGGGCATGATTTGTAGAAGAAAGAAATATTGGGACTTTGATTTGGGAGAAAGTGCTTGGGTGGACGGGTCTTACAAGATCGAACGCGCTTTCTTCTCTTTATATAAAATTTTCCCTCTCAACTGTAATCTCTGATCTAACTGGAAACCACAACTATTTAGGAATAACTCCAAGAGTTTTTATTTTTTTTTCTTAGAAGAATAAAATAGAGAGAGAAATAGCAGAGCTTTTCTTTTCATGCACAGATTTGTTGTTCTACAGAAACCCTGCAGGTAAATATCAGATAGAGATTAATAATAGTAGGTTTTGAGATTTGAAAGGTATTAAATTTGCATGAAAAAAGAGAGTGGGGTGAGCTATCAGGTTGGGTCACCATAGGTTTAGAAATAAAAGTGTGACCCCATATTGAAAGCATTTGAATTTAGTTGGTTGAGTTTTGTTAATGTCTGCTGATAATTCCTGATCTCATTCACTTACTTATATCTAAGTGACTTCCAAGTAGTATATGGAATGCATATATTTACATGTACATATTTACTTTGTAAATAAATAAAAAATACAAAATCTATTTTCTAAATTAATGCTTGAAGACACATTAAATAATAAATTAAGAGTATTAACAATTAATTGGAAATTTATGTTTTGGTGTTTAAAGTTCTTTTGGTAATAAAAAATATATGTGCTTTGAAAACTTCTTACATCTTGAAGTGTTTGTTCTAAATCATATAGAGTTTTTTTATAAATTTGAAAACATGGTGTCAAAACCAAACTTTGAAGCTAAAGATTGTTTAGCATATATTTCTTTTTCAATCACTATATTAAAAAAAATACTTTTCAACCCCCATTTAAGATAGTTTGATGTTTTCTTTAGTAGTAGTGACTACAAGCATAATTATGATTAATTTAAATACAAGTGTAAAGGTTTGAGTAAAGTCAAATACATTGTTGATTGTAATATTGAGCTACTATCTTTATCATATTATGTACCATTTTATCTTCTCATCCAATTTGTTAAAAAAATATATATATTTGATACCAATTATACTTGTTTTTTCTGGGTTTGCTATTAAATTCTATTCATCATCCCTAGCAGTTCATTTAATTTTTCTTTACATGGCTAAAAAATCCTATTTTTCATCAGCAAGTGTGCACTTTGATTTTTGAGAGAAGATTTGGTCCTAACACTCAAATTTTGTTATCTATGATTTGATAAGATGGATAATGATGTCTTTCATGGAATAATTTGATTTTGTGTTGCTTTGTTTAATCCAATACTGCAACGATGTATGACTAATGCTGAATTTTAAACCATACTTTGTCAATTATAATAAATCCTTTATTTATATGTTATTCTTCTTAATATTTTTTATCTTTATCACATTGCTTCATCAGTCATGTCCATCTTTTTATTGAAAAAATTGTTTTTAAAATCTGTATGTTGGAATCCTTTCACTTATTATTACCAACAGTAAGAAAAAATTCCTTTGAAACATTTATATTCAATTTATTAGGAAAAATTAAAGCTTTTATGCCTTTACTCCAATTAAGAACAACATCCAATTTCAATGACAGAAGGGACACCATGAAACATTAGAAGATATTGATCAATTCATTAATCAAGGTTGGTTGTTCTACCTGTAATGGAAGATGATGAAATTGAATGTGTAATTATGACAATTAAATTGAATGTCTAATTAATTATCTTAATTAAATATTATAATAAAGTGATAACTATTACACCATATTTAATAAGATATTTATTATTACTATTAGTATAATAAGTATAATATTAACAATAATATTTATCATAATATTAATATTACTAAAATTACTAATAATAATAATAATATTAAAATAATAATAATAATTAATAACAATAATAACAAAAGTAATTATTAATTATAATACTAATAATATAATATTAATGATAATAATATTATTAATAACATTAATATTAATATTAAAATAATAATGATAATAATATTATTAACAATATTAATAACAATAGTAATGTACTACCCAGTACCAAAAAAATACCAAGATTCAATGCCTCATCATTATTAGTAATAATTATACTATTATTAGTAATATTAATAATAATAATAATAATAAAAATAGTGTTAATAATATTACTAATTTTAATAATAATTATAATAAAATTAATATTCTTATTAATAATAATAATAATTTTAATATTATTGATGATAATATTAATAGTAACTATATTATTATTATTATTATTATTATTATTAAAATAATAATAATGTTAATAATAATAATAATAATAATTTTAATAAAATTAATTATTAAAATTCATAATTAATTATCTACATATTTTTCCGTAAGTAAAATTTATATATAATACTAAATTTACTTCCCTATTAGGATCTTTATATAATTACTTATAAATTTTATCTAATAAAATTTATATAAAATAAATTCATAGGTAATATAAATAAATATTAAATTTACTTATGGATAAAAATTTGTATGTTATAATTCGTAAGTAAATAAATGGAGAATGTCTTGTAGTTAAATAAAATTTATATTATCTAAGTTTATTTTACATTATTAAATTAGAAAATGAGATTTGTATTGACTATATTTTTATTGATATTTATTCTTTTTAAAAGTCATTTTGTTGTAGTTTTTATGTTAATTATACACATTTTGAAATATAATAAAGATATCAAATGTCTAACGACTTCATTTACTTTAAAGACATTTATATTATCTAGTGTTCAACTCACATAATTTAAAAAAAAAAAATTATGTACTATCTCTATACATAGATATGATAAACGTATAATCTTCACAGAACTAAAGAAACTAAATAAATTTTGAGATTCATAGAACTATAGTATCCAGATACACAACTTTCAATTTCTTCAATTTGAGTATTGTAGCTTTTTTTCTTTTTTTTAACCATAACTGAGTGCAACTTTTCAACTATCATAATCAGTTAGTTTCTGGACTATTTTTTTCTTCTTCTAAAGATCTAATATTATATTTTATTTATTTATTTTAAATATTTCTTTCTAAATTTATTAATATTTGTGTGACTTATATAGGTCAATATTTTAAAATGTGAGCCAAACAAGAAAGATTTGTAATATACTTTTAGCTTAAAATGACTTTGAGTTTGAATCTTAAATATACAACTATAGTAATACTTGTAAGGAAGAATTATTATTATTATATTTAAATAGGATTTCCTCTAATAAAAAAACACATGTAATTTACAAAAAAAAAATGAAACAATGTGATTTTTCATAGATAAATAGAAGTTCACCATTAAATAAATTCTTAATATTTTTTTTCCTTTACTTCTTTTATGCATACTACATTTTTCTTTATATGAAAAATAGTTGTACTCAATTTTAATAGAACCACAGCAGATAATAAATCATTTTTTTCATAACAAAGATGTCTGTATCTATTTTTAATATAATGTTTTTGTAATTAGTCTGAAAAATAAGTTTTACGCTATAATTTTCCTTGATTAGTTTTACTATGACAGTATTCATGATAAATTAAAATAATTTTTGTGTATATTTACGATTTTTGACCAAATTTAATAATAGAATATATTTTACAAAACTGTATATATTAGTGAAATCTCTAATTACTCTGAAAATATTATCTAACTATAATATCTCAAAATGTTTTTTAGAATAGTTTATTTTTATTTATTTACCTTTGGTCATTATGACAATATTCATCATAGTTAGAATTATTTTTTTTTGTATATATTCATACCTTTGACCAAATTCAATTATTATTCTACAAAACTCTATAATTTAAAATGAAAAAGACTACTTTCTCTTTTGGTTCATAATTAATATTTGATAAGAGAAATTACAATAATATATTTGGACGACTTGATTGTTAACAAAGTCGCTTTAAATAAAATTATTTTCATTTTACCGAAACTCCAACTTTACCAAAATATAATAAGTATTAACTTGTAAAATGAGTTTAAAAATTATCAAAACAAGATTCTACAAGCACAAAAAAATATTATTCAAAACCACATGTTTTGTTGGAGAATTTATTTATAGAAGTAATTTTGTATGTCAAAGATTCCACATATTATAAAAGAATCCCTTTGCAGGCTACGCAACTTGCTTTGTGGAAGATAAAGTGAACAAGATTCGATCAATTTTAGAATAATGCATTCAATTACGCAAACTTATAAATTGGTGCCAGAAGACATTAATTTGGTCCACTTTTTTATTTTGCAACTATTTTTCGTATGTGTTAGGGCTTACACGTGGATATTCTCAGACACTAACATAACAGGTTTAAATCATCATTCGTGAATTTAGTTTTTGTTTTTTATATAAAATTTTATTTTTACTAATCTTAAATTTTAAAAATAACTTTAACTAAATATAAAAAAATATACATCTAATTTTACAATTAGGTTTTACATAAGTATTTAACTTTTAATTTGATATAAATTATATATTTTTTTAAATTACCCTTGATTATATTTATTGAATATGATATTTTCATTTGAATAAGTTTAATGTATTTTAAGTAATAACGACACTAAATAGAACTGAATTGGTTTAATGTATTTTTTCAACTAATTATAAATATTCTTTTATATTTAAATTCAGAAAAAGTGTTGAAATTATATGTAACTTTAGATGTTTGTCATGATTGTTGACATAATAATATATTTAGATACGTATCACGTCATACCAACTTATAACAAATTATTTAAATAAAATATAAAAAGTAAAGTCAATAGCAATGCTTCTGAAATTTTAAAGTCAAATTTATAGAATAAAATTACATTTAAGTCCGTTTCCAACAAGCACGTTGGATGATATATCATATCTTACGTGAACGTATCGATCCAAACTTTTAGCTTAAATGAATTGTTTGTACAAAAGTGCGTGACACTTTTGATTCATCTACGTGAGATTTATTTTCTCAACAACACCTTTTGTAACACGTTATGTTTTGCCCATTACAAAATGAAGAATTTTTTTAAGAAATGTTAAAATAAATTTGAGAGTGAAAAAAGTATCATATTTAATTATTAATTAAGAGAAACTTTTCAATTTGATTCCTCAGTGTTATATAAGTGTTTCACCACTTCAAGTATATCAATCTTATCTATGAATTTATATTAGTTATCACTTATTATTGATAGAAAAGTAACTAGACCATGTACAAGAGTACAATGCAATTAACAACGTACCATGCAGAAAAATAAATGCATTTTATAACAACGTGAAAATCATGAAGCAGATTAGATTATAGAGATTTCTAACCACCAGAAAGTACTTTTTTCACCACAACGCATACCTAGTCTTCATCCTAGAAAACCAAAAAGTTATTCTTTTTTTTTTCACTTGGAAAACAAAAGTTTCTTTAATCACTAATACCAAAAAATCTTATACATTATAGGACATAACTCAATGTAAGTGATGAAAATAAAATGTAAATTATCATAATAAAAATTGAACATAAATAATCATTCATTTAATAGTATAAGTTATCACTCAAAAAATTTAGAATATGTTCCACGCGAATTTAAAAATAGTTTTTCCATGTTACTGTTTCTTAATATCTTTAATCATTGAAAGAACACTGATAACTTATTTTCAGTTCAATATGATACAATAGTTTTTTCTTACATTTGTTATCAAAACGTATATTTTTCAAACCAACGGTAAATCAAGCATACGTTATTTTTATAATAATTATTCTCTATTATTAAGGTGTATAAAACAAAAGAAGAAAAATAAAATAACTATTTAAATATATTGTTAATTCCGGAAATATGATTTTGTCTGGATGTTTTAATGATAAATGATGGAGGTAAAAAAAAATAAGGTTTTATGAATATTATTACAAGGTTAAACCGATTAAAAAATAATTTGATGATTATAAAAATGGTGTAAAATATGCTAGAAGCATAAAATTTGACGTGGGCATTGATCTAGGGTTAGTGAAAAAAAGTGGAAATGGGATTGGTACGAAAAGTGAGGAAAGTGAGATTCTTTGGGTCCAATATATATGAGTTGGGATTCCATCCCAATACGACACATCAAGTCCCTTTCACATTAAAAGGAAACTTTTCATCAATTTTCATAAATCAAAATTGCAAGAAAATTGCTTTTATTTTACATTTAGATAATCCTCTTCAAAATTATTACATTTGGATATGTTTAGATCCTTTTATTTTCATAAATACTTATAAAAGAATATCAAAATATCTGTTTACAGTTGAATTTTAAAATGGTATTCAATTTAAAAGAAAAAAAAAAGACATTAGGTACATCGCTCTTTCTATTAACATGTTACTCAAATTGCGGAATCATATGCAAATGTATTTTCTATAATTATTTTGTGGTGGCTGAAAATAGTATATATATTATAATATTTTTCAAATGAATTACATAGATATTATAATAATAAAATTATATCAATTCAACCAAGTTAACTTATTTCATATTTTTATTTATCCACTTCCCTTCCTAATTTTTCAAAACAGAATCACATCCAGATTATCATAGATATTAAAATTGAATCTAATATAAAAATAATTTAATGACTTGAATACTTAAATAAAGTACAAAGAACATAAATAAAAGTGAAAAATATTTTATCAGAAGATCCAAGCTTATAAAAATAAATATTTTATAAAGAACATAACTTAATTATCATATTATTATTATTTTGTACATTTATTAATTAAAGGGTTAAAAAGTATTTTGTACATGGATTTACATTTGGTACTTTAAATTACCATAAAAGCTCGTGTCCCAAAAAAATTACAACCAATTTTACGTTGTTGTGTATTAAGAGTATTTGTTGTTTACGTTGATGCCTAACCAAAATTTGTTTTATAAGCCAAGTAGGTTTATGGTTATTAACCGTAGTTAGAACATATCTCTTCCTCATCTAATAACGAGATAGATTCTTCAACAAGAGTGAACAAACCTTAAAATACATATCAAATACCTACTCTAAAAATACAATGACACCGTGCAAGATATAATTGTAGTTATGCAACAGAAGAGTAGGAAGGCATGAACGAGTTATGGGATTGAGCACATCGAAACATATTATAAAGGAGAATATCAATGAGAATATTATTTTATAAGAGATGTTTAATTTCAAGTTATTACATATTTTACTTGTTGGGAAAATATGAGGACAGAAATACCAAGGAGATCTTAAACAAGAATTAGAACTAAGTCAAACTCACATAAGGAAATGATATCACATTTAACCCAAAGTCTTGAGACATTAGGTTTATGAGTCTTATTTTTTATATGTTCTTCAACTTTTTCATATTTACTCAACGTGAGACTTAAACTCATACTTGGATTCTTAACATGACATTCATTCTTTTCATTGCTTATGTCTATCCAATGAAGAGATGTTAATACCATCATAATAGCAATCACATCATTGAGGAATGCATTCAGGTCTGATATATAATTGAAGACCTCTTATGTTCTAGTTGTTTTGTTCGCTTTGTTTCAAACGATAATGTAAAGAGAAGTCAACCACGACATTGAAATCAACAAAATAAACATGACATAGACTCTCTTAGTAGTAGAAATTATTCTAGAAACACTGATCTTGATTTTGTGTCAAATGGTTTTAAAATAAGAGTGTTATGTAGATTTCAATTCATCTATTCTAATGGATTGAAATTATATTTGAATATGTTAATTTTACTTAATGATAAAATTAATCGATTAACTCGTTATTTTATCGTATTAAAACAAAAAGAGTCAAAAGCATTCACTAAAGTTAAGTGATTTTAATATATTAAAAACTCATTTTAACATATTAAAACAAATAGATCAAGATGCTTATGGTTTAAGTGATTCTAATTGATTAAAATGCTTCTTGTGGTCATTCAAGGATAATTAACAAATTAAAAACATCTTTTAATCAATTGAAAATAAATAAATAATCATGAAGTCGAACTCTCATTCATTTTGAAAAGCTTTTAACTTGCAATAATTCATTTTGAAAAGCTTTTAACTTGCAATTTTAGGATCCAATCATGAAAGAGAAAAACTTATATTAAATTTCTAATAAATACAACCCAACTTAAAACACTTCTAGATCTTCATTATCATTATCAATTTTCAAATTCTTCAAGAGAAATGTTAATTCATCAAATATATCAACCATAACTCCAACACAAGATTTCAATTAAAAGTGTAAAATAAACAAAATGAAAGAAAGTAGGACTATAAATAAGAATATTTGATGTGACAATGAAATATTTGAGTATTACAATATATTATCTATTTTACAAAATAAAGTTATAGCATTTAAACATGTTGGGAGAATTCGAGGAGGAAACACCGGGAAGATCAACAAGAATGAGATAAGAGTCAACCCATATAAGAGAATGACACCACCTTCAACCAAAAACCTTAAGGCATTAGGTTTATGGGTCTTCTTTCTTATATGTTGCTCAACTTTCTCATTCCTAACCAATGTGGGACTTAGACTCACACTTGAATACCTAATAATCTCCCCCTCAAGGTGAGAGTCCCTCCTCCACATTGATACACTACCCCTCGAGGGAAAGCAAACAACCCCTTACTTGTACCGCCGTTCACACACTTATACGGGACACGTTTACCTGAAATCTCCATCAGGAAGACTTTTGATACAGGGTTAAGCAAACAACCCCTTACTTGTACCGCCGTTCACACACTTATACGGGACACGTTTGCCTGAAATCTCCATCAAGAAGACTTTTGATACAGGGTTAAGCCCAAGCCGCAAACCAACAACTCTGATATCACTTGTTGAGAAAATCCGAGGGGAGAAACACCGGGGAGACAAACAAGAATGAGACCAGAGTCAATCCTTATAAGGGAATGACATCACCTTCAACCCAAAACCTTAAGGCATTAGGTTTGCGGGTCTTCTTTCTATATGTTGCTCAACTTTCTCATTTATACCCAATGTGGGACTTAGACTCACACTTGAATACCTAACAATCTCCCCCTCAAGTGAGAGTTCCTCCTCCACATTGATACACTCCCCCTCGAACGGAAGCATTCTCAAACCCAAGTACATTACTCATGACCCCTCACTTGTACTGTCGTTCACACATTTATACGAGACACGCTTGCTTGAAACCTCTATCAAGAAGACTTCGATTTCAATACAGGATCAAATTGTACTCGCCCAAGCTGTAAACCAACGGCTCTGATACCACTTGTTGGGAGAATTCGAGGAGGAAACACCGGAGAGACAAACAAGAATGAGACCAAAGTCAATCCTTACAAGGGAATGACAACACCTTTAACCCAAAATCTAAAGACATTAAATTTGCAGGTCTTCTTTTTATATATTGCTCAACTTTCTCATTTCTACTTAATGTGAAACTTAGACTCACACTTATACTTAACAAAACATATTATAACGCAAGATTGTTATAAATTTACCTCATAAAACTCGTTATTAAAAAGTCGATCATATGTAACTTGATTATAAAGGATCGACCTTTTATCAAACTTATGCGTAAAGAAGAACTAATAGTTCACCTAACCAAATAATATCATTTAATCAAATTGTGAATTTTAGGAGTTAATATACCTACTAATTTCAAAGTTTTTTAATTATTATGAATATCAAAATTAAATCAAATTGACTAAGAAAATTATCATAAATATAAAAATAAGTCAAATTCAATAAAAAAACAGTTTACCACCCATCAATTAAATAAAACATAAAAAAAATAATTAAAGAAAAAAATCAAATTATTTAGCCTCATTTATGGAGACTCGAAGACCTGTAAATATAAACTTATGTCAAACAAAACATATTTTATTTTTTCTATTCTCATGTTATTACTTTTTACTAACTTAAGGATCTTTTACAAATTAGCCTCCATTTAAATTTTATTTGATACTTAAACTTTAAGACCAAAGTTCTTCTCTCATAAGTCCATATCTTCATGAGAAAAATTATTCCTCTTGACAACTCATTTTACGACCCTTTAAATTTTGACAAAAATTAATATTAACCTATTTTTGAAGTAGCTCTAATTTAATAAATTTGGAAGGAGATCATCACGTTTCTTCATATTATTATTTTGAAAACTAAAATACACTAATTTAATAATTTCAAAAGGGGATTATCTAATTTTGGTTAAAAGCCAAGGACTATAATTAAATTGCAATTTCTTTCTTAAGATCGTGGTACAACTATAAAAAAAAAGGCACCAGTTCAACAAACTAGACATTGTATTTATTTGTTTTGGAGCCAAGTAAAATTAATTTTAATAGAATTGTTTCCAAACCCATTAGGTGACGTGTGGCCCTGAAGCAATGCACAAGTGTCTACATAACTTTTCCAGCACAGAAAAATCTACGTACCTCGGACAAAGGGTCAATTATAAGACCAACTTAGTGGCACTAACAATGCAAACAAACCAATCTAATCCTATTCTTATTTTTGTTATTCATTTAGCATGAATGCTACAATCTTCGTTCGTGGAAGCTTCGCCCTAAGTTGTCACTGTCATGTTTGATGTGCACAAATTCACAACCATTCTCACCTTTTTGCTTTGCAAAGCATTATGATTTGAGACTCCAAATAATTTGTTGAAAATTTGTGCATTCATGGTACTTTTATAGGACTCAAAATATTATACTCAATAAAATAACACAAAACTGTTTCCTTTATCAGTTTATTTCATTTCTAACTGTTTTGGTCTGTTAGCTGAGAAGATGACCATGACACAAACAGCCCCTATTATTCTATTATCTTATTTAAGAAAATGGAGGTTTAAAAAAACTGTCATTTTGACATTTTTATTTATTAATATAATATTATATATAAATAAAATAATAATATATAGTAGTGTGAAATGGTATACACCATTAACAATAGTGTTAAAAAAAAAAATTACCCTTTACGTGTTTGTCATGGCCAAACACCTTCGTAACGTTTGTTTGGAAGGAAACTGAAACCCTAATACAAATAAATAAACTAATAATATGTAGCCGTGAACATGAAGTTGCAAAGGCAACATGTGTAGAAAATAAAAGTTATAATTATTCACTAGAGTCATATTTCTATGCAATTTTAACGTTTTAGTCCGAGTAATCCGGCAATGTACCATAAATATTTTTTAATATTGGAAATTTGAAAATTTCATTTTAAATCTTGAAAAAATTTATTTTTGCCACAATTAATTACGTCGAATGTAAAAAATCAGTCATTGTGTAAGTAACTAATTTTTTAAATTGTGATATGTTTCTAAACAGACAATAGAATTTGTTTATATCACTTTAAATGATTCTTTTTAACTCGAAAACTGCTAATTCGCATTTATCACGTGATGACAATATTGAAGGAAACGTGAATAAAAGATACTTTAAAGAAACATAATTTGTTAATGTTATTTTCAATATAAATAAAATAGTGAGAAACAAACATTTTTAATTTCAAATTCATAAAAACCTGAATTTTTCTTGTTTTGTATAATTTTTTTAGTAATAATGTTTTCTTTTTTTTAACAAAGTTGAGAGGACTTTCATTAGATTGCATTTGTTTCTTAACTCTTCTAGTCAACAGGATTACTAATCTAATGAATCTTAAAGGAATTTCATGTTTATATATATTTTTTTATTAAAATCTGATCTTCTATATTTTCTTAAATCTGTGACAGATTTAGAAAGAAAACAATAAATTTATTTTATATCCCTCTGAAAGAATTTTTGTATAATTTTTGGACACGTATATATTTTTCTATTTTTCTCAAAACCAAAAATAAACTGTTTTAATTTTTTGATAAAATATTTACCTAAAATAATTTTAATTGGCAAACTAAATAAGTTTAACACTATGTTTTCTTCTATAGATGGATTGTCAAAGAAAGATGAAATGGAAAGAAAGTTGGAAATCCGATGAATAATATATTAATAAAATAAAACAAAAAAACAGAGGTGATTTACTGTAATTTCTCTTTGTAACGAGGCTAAGATTTCTAAAGAAATAAAGCGCTTCATACTTTTTAGATAATTAATTATATTATTAATAATTTATTAATAGCATCTAACAAATTAATTATTTTTAATTTTAAATAATTTAAAAATACAAATTTATTTATTAAACAATTATTTTATCATTCGTATTCATTATATCATTCAAAAACTTTTATAAACTTGTGAGTCAAATTTTATTATCTTTTTTTTAATTTAAACTATCAAACTTTCATCTCAAATTAATTCAAATTCACTACTTCAAATCCACTCTGATCCAAACAAATCCAAGTTAAATTTTTCTTTGTTTCTTTGTTTCTTTTTGTTTTGCTTAGAATTCAATTGCTTAGTCTATTGTTATATTTTTATTATTTAGAGTTTAAAACTTTTTAATAATAAAAGAAAAAACATCCTAAAAGTCACCCAACATGGATCAGATTTATAGGAATTTTTTTATCTAAAACGCTAATTTTAGTATTTTTTATAAAAATTAAAACATATACCAAAAATTATAACAATTTATACTTTTACTCAACAAATGTCATTGTTATTATAGAAAACTTCTAGAATAACAATAAGCTTGTTTTCTCTTTTGCTTGTCGAAAATTGTGACAAAACAAGACAAAAAGGTAAATATTTTGTTTTTGGTCGACCCTTGATTTTGTTTAAAGAAAACACATCGAGAGTATTATTTATTGCGTATTTAATTTAGTTTTTAAAAATAGGGTTATTAATCAATTTTGAATAACTGCTTTTTACAATAAGTTGGAAAAAAATTGTTTGAGAAAAATGAGAAAGAAAAAGAAATGGCAGGAAGTTTTTGTATAGTAACATTTGTAGTGAAAAAGGGCAGTCTTTGAGTTTTGAACGAAATTGAGCAAATTTTGATAGCTGGTTGAGAAAAGCAAAAGCAAAATCCATTTTTATCTAACAAAACTATTCATGAAAATTATATTTGACTTCAATTTCTTTTTAAAATGAAAATGATGAAGGGATAGTTTGAATATTTATTGATGAAAATTAACGAGTTAAAAACTAACAATTTTTAATTGAAAACACTTTCATTCTTTTATCTTTCAAAACCGTGACTCTTTTAGTTAAAAACATAAAAAAAATTATTTTTATTTTACTTGTTACACATTAAAGTTGCAACAAAGGAGAGTAACTCATTTGTGATAAGAAGAGATTAATCTAATTTTTTTATCTAATATATATATATATATATATATATATATATATATATATATATATTATATATATCACTTATTTGAAAAAATATATCAAAATAAATATTTTAATATTTCTTAATATTTATAAGATAATGGCAATGTTTATAAGGCATGCATAAATATAATTTATATGATAAAATATAAAATCATTTTTTACAATAAAATTTTTAGAAAAAATATATTTTTATATATAGTTAGATCAGGTTCAATTAGTCAAGTTTAAAATTTATGAATTTGTTATCAAACTCAATTTTAATTGGGTACACTAAATAAAATTTAATCCAGTTTCCATGAATGAAATTTTAAGTTCGGTTGGGCTAGTATGTGGATTGGGTATAACCAAGTTACAATAAGGAGCTTCATAATAGATAATTCTAAAAAAACAAATAAGCAAATTACATTAATACCCTTTTGAGATCCACTAAAAGATGAGCGCAAAGTTATAAGGTTGATATTATTTTTACTTGATCAATTGAATCTCTTAAAATAACTTGAAATGAATTATTTCTCATTATTTGAGCATTTTTGTTGGGTGGCTCTTCCAACTCAACCGTCTTTTCTTTTGTGTAGACATTCTTTCAATATCTAATGTTCTTTCAAGTATTTAAGTAGACAATTCTTCTTGCTTCACTCAATCTACAAATTTGAAAGAAAAAAAAAAATCATCTAACTTGTTAATTAGTTATCAGGTTTATAGTTCTTGAATTTGACATTAATTACCTCCTCGACAATCATTATCTTATATTTATAAAATTTAAGTTTTAAACATTTTAGAGTACTTAACATGATATTTTTATTACTTTGGAGTCAAATATTTTAAAGTTTTTCTTGGTGTTTGTAATGAAACAATGACTTTCAAAAGGATGAAAGTATGATATATTAAATTTATAATGAAGTTTTTAGATAATAAGTTTGACATAAATTATGTTTTACAAATAAGTTGCTCTTGTCATTTTAGCCCATAAGATATTGGGAGTTGAATTAGAATTTAATATTATTTCAGTTATTTCTTATAATGACCTATTTTTTTACTGTATTAATATTTTCCAGTCATTTCTTATAATTGCAAATAATAAGTTGTTTTTGTCACTTTAGCCCCTGAGTAGTGTTCATGCAGTTTAAAAGTTGTGATGAATACCATTATCATCATATAATTGTTGAATGCATTCATTTTTAAAGTCTCTTCATGAACACTTCTAAATGAGGCAACATACAAATCCTTATCATTTAAACCTTTTTACAACATTCTAAAAGATTTCCACATGGTCCTTGAAGGTTTAAATAAATCCAAGTGAGTGACAAGCAAATTAAAACATTTCTTCCCCTCTATTGAAAGACACTTTGAGCTTATGTACTTGGATTTATTTAAACCTACAAGGCCCGGCTGACGGCAGAAGAAGGAAGTCAAGTTTTTCCAGTATCCTTTATCATTTATAAAAGTAGGTCTGTAAGTTAAATCATAATAAAACATTGTATCATAACTAGCGAGTGGGTATATATACCACGCTAGTTACATTTAAATACATTTTATTGCTATGAATTATTTACAGAAGAATTGCCTAGTTTGAATTATTTCGAAAAAACGCTTAGAAGGGAAAAATAATTTGAAATGGGAACAACTGTAGTTTCCTAAAAGATGCATTCAGTGGACTTGTTCAAGAAAATTGTTCCAACTAAAAAAAAAAACTATGGAATGGAAAGATTCCTTCATGAATATATAGCAGCAGCAATAAAAGTTCTATGGTGCATTTAAGAGACAAAATTCAACGGATAAAATCTCCAGACAATAAATTAGAAGCAAAAACCATCGCATAAAAACTACAAGCACTCAAAAGTCTATTCATATCCTAATGATAATTTAAGCAGCAGTTGCTTGTTGGGCGGTAATCCTCTTCCTAGCTTCCTCGATGATAGAAAGCTTGATACCTTTACCCTTGGGAAGAGATACCCAAGGCTTTGTTCCCTTGCCGATGGTAAACACATTGCCCATACGAGTTGCAAATTCGTGCCCAGTAGCATCTTGAACATGGATAGTCTCAAAGCTTCCCTTATGCTTCTCCCTGCTCTTGATCACTCCAACACGCCCTCTATTCCTTCCACCTGTCACCATGACTACATTCCCAACATCAAACTTGATGAAATCCACAATCTTGTTTTCCTCCAAGTCCAACTTAATGGTGTCATTAGCCCTGATGACAGGGTCTGGGTAGCGGATAGTGCGCCCATCATAGGTGTTCAGGTATGGGATGCCCTTTTGCCCAAACTGCACTGAACGAACCTTGCAGAGCTTGAACTGCCATCATACAAGAAAACAAGTGGACTCATAATTACAAAAGTGAGAAACTAGATCGCAGCTGCAAAATTCAAAAAACTACCCAACCCATAAACGATGCTACAAAGGTTCTGTGGAGTGAACATTCAACACCAGGTTAATAGTATATGTCCAAGAACTTAAAACGATGAATCCGGATTCTGTTATTGTATAATAGTAGTGGTGTAATCTCATAAAGTACCTTAGCTTCCTCGTCCCTGACTGAGTGAAGACGGAATCTGCCTTTAGTGTCATACAGCAGGCGGAAGTTCTCATTTGTTTTAGGGATGGATACAACATCTGTAAGATATAAAATATAATTTATAAAAACAACAAAAAAATCCATTGAGCAAATTAATTAAATGTAGTATTGTTATGAAGGGCAAATTCTCTCCCTTATTCTAGGTTAGCCGGGAGTTGTATTTCATCATATAAAGGGAAATACATCAAAAACTCGTGAAGCAAACACAATGAATTATCATAGCATATCATACAACCCACACTCAGCAAACACACCAAAAATAAAAACTACGAGCAGTAATTCTTAAAATTGAGAATCGCCACACATACCCATAAAACCAGAAGGATAAGTCTTGTCCGTCCTGACTTTTCCATCAACGAGGACATGTCGTTGCATCAGAATAGCAATGACTTCACGGTAAGTCAAGGCATACTTCAGCCGGTTTCGCAAAATGAGAATCAGTGGCAAGCATTCCCTAGATTTGTGTGGTCCAGATGAGGGCTTGGGAGCCTAAACATGGAAAAAACAATTTCACATCAGACTCTGAAATGCTCCGTTGAAAACGGTTGAAAACGATGAAACTTTCACTTACAAAAGCACCACCCAGTTTGTCAAGCATCCAATGCTTTGGGGCATTGAGCCTCTTCAAATGCTTCTTCAATCCTCTAGCCTGTCACAATCATGAATTCAAATCCAAAGCTCAAAAAAAAAAACAAATAAATAAAAAAAACACAATATTTCATTATCAAGTCTAACGTTAAACAAATAAAACCCCGGGCCACAATATACTTATTCCTCCGCCACGAACTTATCTTTATATACAACACAGAACAGATCACATTCAAATCCCAACACTCTTCCATTTTCATGTACAAAACGGAACCTAAAGAAACCCCATTAAACCCTTCAAAGGCATGAAGCCATTGCTAATCGAATGCCAACAGCATGATTTCAAAAACGGATCTGAATTCTAAACAGATAACACTCTGATCGGAAAGAACTAAACCATAAGTTCAGATGCAAAAGAAACTGGAGTAAAACAAGCCATTTGAAGAAAATTAGAGAGTTAAAGTAAAATGCTAAAAGGATTAAGATCAAAAACATTACGAAAACGAGATTCAAAAGACGTGAAAACCCTAAAGTATAATGATAGGTCAGAAGAGGAACGAACCATTCTGGAATTGAGAGATACGCTGGAGCTCCCTGCTACGGCACCACCAAACTGAAGACACAGAGGAGTTGCCTCTCTTTAAAACCCTAATTGTTATACTTGCATTCATTTCTCTTTATATTTTTTGGTCCCTGATACAACTCCGCCAAACCAACTTACAAAGGCCCAAAACACAAGCCCAAACTACCCATCTTGGCCCAGTTCTTTAAATTTTCGTATTTGTTGTTTATAACTTCTAGTTTTATTGATTTGCCTCCTTTTTTATACATTTTTTCTACAAATATCATTTTTGTTTAAACACTTTTCAAAAAATATTAAAATTTAACATTCTCAAAAGAATTTTCTAAATCCAATTAAAACAACAACTATCTTTAAGCTGATCTGTATTGATTATATGTTGATTATTTTCCTTGTTTCTTTCTAAAATATATTAAATTTTAGAAAAAATCATAGAAAAAAAATTCGTAGAAATATGAAATTATAAAATAACAGTTAATCTTCTAAAAATTCAATCGGCACTTCAGAGTAATTAATTTTATAAAATTGTCTTTTAAAAGTAAATTATTTTCATTATGTGTTTGTCAATTTTTGGTCCAGCTGCATTTATTAGTTTTTGTGCTCTGGTCGCATGTTTTTTTTTTTTCATGTGTTTTGTTATTTTATTTGCCTTGAAATCAAGTTGCCGTTTTTTTTTTTACTATTTTGGCTGCTTTGTCTAAAATATCAAAAATATTTTAAATATTTTTCTGGAGATATCAAACCACTTTAAGGAAAAGCATAAACCTAATTAAATCATTAAAATTCATATTATAAGTTTTAATTAAAAAAATATCTCATAAACTATTAGACTTGTCCAAACTAATTAGTTGAAAGTTAGTTTCTTTTACAATAGGTTTTATTTCTTTTATTTATTGACGTAAGTCCTCTAAGCCAAACTTTATACTTTGCATTAACTTTCACTTATAATCTTTACGGGATATGTAAACTATTTTCATTTAAGTATTATTATAAACATATATGATAATGATGTTAAAATTACTACTACGAGAAAAATCAAAATTCTTCATTATCAAAATTTGTGGGAAATAATTAATAATATTTCTTTCACAACTTTTTTATCACTAAAAATATATGGGTAAACTGTGGATAAGAAACATTTAAGGTTTAGAGTTTTGTTGCAATGAAATTTATAAAGAGTTTTGTTTTCATGATTAATTTTTAATAAATTATTTTATGAAAAACATTATAGTTTCTGGAAATTTTTGTTTTTCTTGTAAAAAATGTCACTACTTTTTAAAAAAAAAATCTACAAATTTAGCAACTTATCAGTAATTGTCTTACTATAGGAGTCAGGTTCTTTTATGGTGACTTGATCTATTTAACCTATGTCACATGATAATTATCCATATCTTTGTGACTTGAAGATTACAACATATCAAATACCGATATCTAAATATATCCAACATTTTATATTTGACCTATGAACAAAAAATTTTATCTAAGGCAAATCAAAAGTGGATTATTATAACTTTCAAAAACATTATTATGTGGCACGTTAATGAAGCTTGTCAATTGTAGTTTTTAAATTGAAGCATGAGGTTATGTGTTTGTACTTGATGTAAAGTTGTCATGTGAAATGGTGTCATGCACACTTGGGTGACATTCTCCAAGCAAATTCATCTCATTGGTGTGTTGTTCATTGAAAGCACAAATTTTCAAACACTTAGATGGTGTTTTAATACAATATTAAAGAGAGAGATGGATAAAGAAGAAATAGAAGAAAGGTACTCATAAATAATATTCTATTAGAAAGGTTTCAACTTACTATACAAGAAAGAGAACAAGGGTATATAAGTTTTTCCAAATAATGAAAGATATATATAACCTCTATTATTTGGAATGTAACCTAAAAATTAACATAAAGAATAATAAAAGTCAAACTTATGATTGTTGTAGAGTGTTAACAAGGGATAATAAGCACACCCAAAGACTTTTAAAAGACTATAATCAATTTTTTTTTTTGAAAAATAATTTCATAAGAACTATGATTATCAAACACAAATGTTGGCAAAACATTTATAATAGTAACAATAGTTATGAAGGCTTTCCTTTAAAAATTTTAAAGGCAAAAAAGACCCATTCAAAAGATTTAAATTAATTTCATTTATGTGTCTATGTCTCCTCTCAATTGCACCATTTTGTTCATTAGTATGAGGACAGATCAACATGTGATGAATTTTATGTTCATTTAAAAAAGGAGTTATAGTTAAGAATTATCTAGCATTATCAGATTGCACACTACACAATTTATATCGAATTTAATTTTCAAAAAAGTTCTTAAACTTGATAAAAACACTCAATGCCTGAGATTTGGAATGTAAGAGATAAAGCAAGTATACTTTGAGTAAGCATAAGAAAAGATATATAATACCAAGATCCATTAGAAGCAGTATTAAGGGAAGGTCCCTATATATCCATGAAAACTAACTTGAAAGGTCTAGTGTACAAAGTATCAAAAGCATACAAATGTAACAGATGCATTTTGGCAATAGCACAAATATCACAAAGAGCAAAGTGTTTACTGCAAGTAGTATTACATAGTTGCAAGACTTTATTAACAGTTTTAGCAAAGACATGATCAAGGTGAGAATGCCACAACTGGTAAGAAGTTAGCACAAATTTCATTGTTGTATTATATGCAGAATAATTGATATTTTGATGAAAAATGGAAAAACACATAGACCTTTCTTAAGTTTTTCTTGTAGTACAATTTTCTTAGTGTCTTGAGTTTTAACAAGATAAGGGTTAGCGTGAAACACAAAGTATACATTGTTATCCTTAGCAAATTTGAGACACTTAATAATTTTTTGGTCATGTCAAGAACATGAAGCAGTTGATTTAAATAGATAATATTATTGGTACATGGAAGAGTATAATTTGCATGACAAACATGAGCAATTGACATATATGTTCCATTAACTAGTTTGACAACATCATTCATATGATAGGTGGTATTTTTTGAGAAAGCATTTGTGTCATTAGTGATATGGAGTGTAACGTTGCTATTTGAATATTACAAAGGATCTAAAAAAGTGGATGGAGTTCCCAATAATGATGATTCATTTTCTCCATTAGCAAAAGAATAGAGTTATGATGCATTAGTAGTTATTGTCATACATGTGCCAACAATCAACAAATATATGGTCAATCTTGCTACGTATCTTACATTGAATCTTTGTATTTTGTGAATGAAACGAAGGTGAAACATTCCATGTATTCTTTTAAGGAAACTCGTTTCCAAAATTTTATTTGTTGAACCTAGTATTTCGAGAGGTCCACAACCACCTCTATTTTGATATCTAGAAAAATGATCCCCTATTCTTGAAAGAATATTGGGTTGCCATGATCCTGTCGTAAGGTTAGCTTGCAGAATGTGATTATCATAAGAGTGATGCTTGTCAAATTGTTCTTCTTGTGCTAAGAGAAGAGCCTCGATGTCTTCTACACGATAGGATCAATACGAGATGTAACATAAGTTACGAAAGTGTCATACTCATTTGACAAATCGTCTAAAATAACCTTAATGTGTTTATCTGATGTAATAGGAGATCCAATAGTTTCAAGTGTATTAACAATTTTCTTGATGTCAAGAAGATACATTGTAATGTAGTGATCTTTCTTTGAAGTCCATAGTTGCATATTTAGCTTTTTCACCTTTGTGCAAGTTTGAGTAGTAATACGTTCGAAGCTTGGCCGAAATTTGAAAAAAGGTGTCAATACCCTAGATCCTCATGAGAATGGGTGTGGTCTTTGAAGTCAAAAAGCTAGACAACAAGAACTTGGTCTTTTGTTTGTGATTCGAAAAGGCAAGGTTGATAGTGTGAGTAGTAACATTTGCATCATTGAGAAACTTGAGAGTTGTGAAAGAATTGTATGAGTTAAAATCCTCTAATTGTGGCAAGAATTTTTTGCTCTCAAAAGAAGAAAATTATCATTATCAAGTTTAAGGATAATAGGGTATTGAAATTATGAGGACATAAAGACGAAGAAGAAGAAAACTTTTCACGGGGTAGTACAACAAAAGAAATGGTAGACATGATCACAAAAGGTTACTCTAGACACCATGCAAGAGTGTCGGAAAGAGAGAGAGAGATAGAAAGAGAGGGGGGAAACAAAAGAAAGACACCAAAAAATAATATTGTACTAGAAAGGTTTTAACCTACTATATAACGAAGGGAATAAGGGTATATAAGATACATTACCCATGCATGCATGCATATACATCATGTAACATGTGACATGATACATATGAGAATGAGGAAGAACTTGTTGAAAAAAGTGAAAAGAAGACATGAAGAATAAATAAAAGAAGCATTACAAATAAAGATCTAAATGAAGAAATAAAAGAGAGAATGAGTTAAAGCTTTTGGAGGAAGAAATTAGAGAATTGAATATGTATAGTTTTTAAAAGATAGGATGAACTTAAGGGAAGCATATACTTGATGGTAATAACTTGAAAAGACCATGGTCTTAAATGTAGAAAGTTAAAAGTGTCTTTTAGAAATTTTAGGATTTGTTTGGTTGAGAGAGTGGATTTGAGGGAGTGGATTTGAGAAGAAAGTTTGGTTGTTTGGATTCAAGGATGGATGGTGAGAAAAGAAGGGAAAATTTATAAAAGTGTGTGAATGATGTAATATGTATAATTGATAAAATATTTTTTTAATAAATAAAAGTATAATTAAAATTAATTTACATTAAATATAATTAATTTTTTAAGTATAATTAATAAATTATTATTTTAATTAATAAAAATATAAAAAAATAATTATTTTAAAATTAAAATAAAAATAAAAAATTAAGTTATTCTTAATAATAATATCATTATGTTATAAATTTATTTTAATTATTATTATAATTTGAATTTTATTATTATGTTTTTATTAT
>Ga0209700_101845_pt1 | contig 43886 bp, 17 predicted proteins | sample SiratroredBW_FD_187528 | JGI IMG/M metagenome (GOLD analysis project Ga0209700, IMG submission 187528) | Root nodule microbial communities of legume samples collected from California, USA - Siratro red BW (SPAdes) (version 2) | ecosystem: Host-associated > Plants > Roots > Nodule | place: USA... | reverse complement strand
AAGAAAAAATAAAAAAAAAAAAAAGTATCAGAATAATAAATTACTATATTTCTTGATTTTTACATAAAAATATTAAAATGATACAAAAAAATACAGGAAAATAATTCAGATTCTATGGTCGTGATTAATTAGTTTAATGAGTAAGATTAAATTTTTCAAAATTTGTACTATTTTCTAAAGTATGTTTTTAAAATTACGACGATTAATCTCTTTTTTTTTTTACTGTAATCTTTTTATTTAACTAATGAATGTGAATTATCCATTTCTTTAATCCTTATTAAAAAAACAATCTTTCAAACTAAATTAATGTCGACTAGTCATTTCTTATCGTTAACTGGAAAGATTGTTAAGTAAGTAAAGACATTCTAGTTAAAATAATTAGTGTAAAAATAATTAAAAAAAAAAACTCGTAAACGAAAAGGAATTTCAAAATGAAAACGCTTTATACCTACGAGGAGATAATATAATATTGTCTGGTTTTGTCTGTGCTTTGTATAATAGCAAATCAATTAATGAAATTACTTATATTAATTGAATGCAATTTTAAAAGTTTTAAAGCAACACTACTAATTTGAATGTTCCGTTGAAGTAAAACAAATTCAAAAAAATATTGGAAATAAATATTATGAAAATTATTATGATTGTAAAAGTGGGTAATTTTCTTACTTATGACATTTGTTCTTACAATAATAAAATTTTTGAGGGATTATTTTGATTTTATTAATCTATTTTGTTATAGATATAAATAATAATTAATGGGGTCAGATATGAAGTTGAAGTTCAAGCATGTATAACTAGACTATTAATATTTATTTGAATTTGGATAAAACTAAAATTTTTAAACCACTAAATCTTATAAATATTGTGTAGACTATAAACTGTGTATTAGCAGTTGTAAATGGTAAGTGCAATAAGATGACAATAGCATAATCACAAGATAGTCAAAGAATTTGAAATTTGGTATAATTATATCATCAATTATTTAATTTTATTGTGTATGATATAATCATGGATTTATGTATAATTTTTTTTTAATAATGATGTGATATCTTTAGAAATTGCCTTTCTATCCACAACATATATTTTGTCTTGATTATTCTTTTAATAAATTAGGAATTTGTTTTTCAAATGTTATTCTAACAAAAACAAATATGAGAATGGGTAGGCAACATGCTCCATATAAAAATAGTTCATGCATTCAATTAGGTTTGTTATCACATTTCAATACCTCTTATCTCAATTATATGCTTGAACTCACGCTTAATGATATTTGAACTTCAACTATCTATGAAAATATTTGATGGAACTTTGATTTCATAATTAATAATTTAGCTTAAAATATTATTTTATTTCATTATCTAAAAAGTAAATATAATTAAATAAATATTTTGTAATAGATTAATTATAAGTAATATTAATTAAAAAAATTAATATTCATGTTAATTAATTGTTTTTTTAATTTTAAATTCTTAAATTTTTTATTAATTTTTTATTAAAATTAAATGCAACACGTTACGTATAATATAATATAACTTTTTTGTTATTGTAATGCCGATAAAATAATTTACTATCTATCTACTATTAATACATAAGTTTGATTGCTGTCTCACACACTTAATTATTAAAAGAATAACTTTTCTGGCATGACCTAAGACAATTTTTTTATATTTAATATTGCTTGTAAACATAATTTAGTTATTTATTTATTTAAATTTTACCTACTTTATAATTTTAAGAAATAATTTAACCATTAAAAAAAGAACTGAGGTCCACATGGCCAAAACGGCAGTGTTCAAGGCATTTTTTTGATTATACATTATTATAAAATTAATACCTATTATTATAATCTTCTTCCCTTAATTTTGCGGGTGTTAGCGGTTGCAGTTTGTGTTGAGCTGAATCCAAACGGTTACTGGGCCCCACAAATCGCCGATACTGCTTTTAGTTTCATTTCCGGTGGCGTTGAAGCCACCGTTGACACCGTCGAATCCATCCGAGCCTTTCAAATTCCAATGACATATTTCGATGAGGATGGCATTAACGTCGACGGTGATCACACGAAGGATGTGATGCGTAATCACGGCGGAGGAGAATACGTCAAATTGAGGTGGGACCCTCAATCGGAGACCTCAACCACCACCGACCGGAGAGGATCGTGTCTCTGGTATTGGGTCAAATCGGGGCTCTGTTTCCTATGTCTGGGCCTCGTGGCTCTCGTTGCCATCAAATGGGTTGGTCCATTGTTCATAAAAAAGGTTTGATCTTATTCTTCCTTTCAAATGCCTTCTGCATTGCCTTTGCATTTGCACATGTTCCTTTTTTTGTGTTCTTTCAATGCAATGTGTTCTCAATGTTCACATCATTTATAAATTGAACATGCACTTCCTGAAGTGTTTTTGGTAATCACAAACATATTTTGTACTTGTAAATTACACTATTGAATGTTTAAACTCGTAGCTCATGATGCGTTACTTTTATTTTCAGGCGATTATTCCGATAGTAAATTGGGGGACGAACAGATTCAGTTCCCTGGAGCTAGCTGTTTTGGTGTTTGCTACTATAGCGCTATTCCCTACCCTAGTTTTGCCATCCTCGCCTTCTATGTGGGTGGCTGGGATGAAATTTGGTTATTGCTTTGGATTCTTGCTAATTATTTCTGCAGCAGCAATCGGAGTATCACTTCCTTTCTTGATCGGTTCAATCTTCCATCATAAAATTGAGGTACATGTGTTGTGACTTTAGTTTAAGTTGGTATCTATCTTCATGCATTTGCCTCACATGTGCTAATTACATTTCATGATTCTTTGCAGGAGTGGTTAGAAAAGTATCCAAAGAAAGCTTCTCTGCTAAGATCTGCTGGTGGTGGAAATTGGTTTCATCAATTTCGAGCAGTTGCTTTAATCAGGGTTTCTCCATTCCCATACATACTGTACAACTATTGTGCCGTGTCAACCCGTGTTAAGTATTGGCCTTACTTGGTCGGATCCTTGGTAGGAATGGTGCCAGAAATATTTGTTTCAATCTATACGTAGGGCCTTCCTTCCTCTCTATCTAGTGCACTCTTTATTTTACTTTGCTTTTCTTACGCCTGGCCATTTTCTTACTGGTTTATTTCTTGAATATCTAATAATTGTGAGTAGATGTAGAAGATGCCATGTGCATCAGAAAATATAGTACATGACCAGTTTTTGCTCAATTTTAAGTGTCCATACCCTACTTTGGTAGTTGTGTAATTGGTTCAGCTTACTTTGCCTCCTCCAATATCAGTATATTTCACCATCGTAAGGAGGATTATTTCAGAAAAAGATAACTTCTTACACCATGACTAATATCATTCGTTGATAATTGCTTCAATTTGGTGTTATGATTTTAACACCTAATATGACTGAGATTCTCCAACCTACTTTACTCTATATCCTTTGCTGTAAAGTGTAATATGTTATTGCTCATGATTAGTCAAGTAAAATAAATATATCTGGAAATGATTGGATGGACTAATTAATCTTAATAATATTAATAACTAATCCACTTGTATTGGTCTCGTAGAGGGGAGGGATTTTGGAAGTTTGCGTGGAGCTGTAAGTTGAAACCTCAACTGTTTTTGTACGCCCAAAAAATATCTGTAAAATTGACAGAGTCTTTCTATTTTTCTTTTCCTTTTTAATTTCGTATGTGCCGAGATTTTTCTCACCTTTGGTTTTTTCAGTGCGTGGAGTCTTTAATAATATAAAACTTCTTTATTTGTAATTCAGACCAAACTCAACGATTGTTTGTTGTCTTCAAGGTTTGTTCAGTTAACAGATCAATACCTGTTGACCCATTTCCATTCATAAATGTTACACTGTCATCTTTGAAACAAGTGCATCTTTTATTGTGTAAATGTTTCTCTGTCCTTGCTATTTTATGATTTTCTTTGAGCAGTGCTTTGTTATTAGTGAATGATATGGAGTGTTTCCTCTTAGCCCTTCCCTTCCCTGGGTCATTCAAAACTCAAATGCACTTGAACTGTTATTTCTTTGCTCGGCTTCATCTGTCTCTGTTAAAATCTTTTTATCAGCTAATAGTAGTAATGATTGCCCTTAACTGATACTTTCATCGTTGCATTTTGACATGTATTCTATGTTGTTAGCCATCTCAAATGTTGATTTGTATATACTGTTTACAAAGATAGGAATTAAGAACTAATGATACGGAATATCATATTGAATTCATTGTCTTCAACTGCAGGGGAATTTTGATAAAAACATTGGCTAATGCTTCACATCAACACCACACTCTATCTGCTCCGGAAATTATCGTCAATGTTGTTGGCTTCTGCGTAACTGTTGGTACAATAATCTTTTTCACCGTCTATGCTAAGAGGAAGCTCAAGGAGTTACGAAAAGAGGATGATCTGCTGTTGAAATAATCTATTAGGTTTAGTGGGTTTATTTGCTGGCTACACGAGGCAGTTATTACCATTATCTTATACTGGCACATATTGATGATGCACTCGCACAGTCAAGTGAGGTTTTTTTCAAGTAGCCTCATCTATGGGAGGGTTTAAAGTCAAATTTTTTAAAGGCTCGCCGCAGAACAAGCTAACACAGCTTACAAATCACCATCTATATTTCTTTTTTCCATATGTTGCACGCAATAACTGTTTTCTGTCTCATTACACTATTAGCATGTTTGGATCTACATCTTGGATGTGATTTTGCACGTCTTGAATGCGATATTAAAAGAACTATCCACATTCTAAATGTAATTTTCTCTTTCTCAATGGATTTCCAAACATGCTGTGTGCATCAATGAAATGAAATTCCAATTTTTAGAGTGGTCGTTTTTAACTCGCTAAGTTTTGTCTAAGTCAAGTATATTGTTGTGGACAAATCAACATACCTCAAATAACCTTTTCTTACGATGGAAAGCACAATAACCAATAATACATAAACGTTGCAGATTACAATGACTTGTTTGTTCCACTCTACCCACACTTCACTCAACGATTCTGAATTATTTTAGACTCACTGGTTATGAAAAATATGTTTGTCTCCTTATTTTCATTTATCCTTGAAATTTCTTGTAAAATTTTGAATAACTAAAAAAGAGAGAGGAAAGATAACCAAAGTAGTTAGTTTTCAATAGCTGCGAATATAACTATACAAATCAAAGAAGTGATATAGTGAGGCATACCTTAAGTTTTTGTTTGGTTGATGAAAATACAGTACACGAGTAAAAACAAGGAAGTTTGATTGCAGAGAATTAAAAAAGTATACATTCTAAAAAAAATGAGGTTCACCGGTATTTACTATTTTATTTGTTAGATACTTGTATTCATCTTTTCGTCCTTTTTCTTTATTTTATTTTATTTTCAGTTAAATACCTTTAAATTTTTACTTTATTTTTCATTTTTTCCATTTATATTTATATTTACCATCTATTCTATTTCTTTCCTTTGTACCATATATAAAACTATGACCGGGAGAAATAAGTTTGTGTGAACCATGAATTTGTTTTCGTACTCCTTAATGCTCGACCAGTTTAGATTCTCCCGTGTACGATATTATAGGTTTAATGAACTGGATTCAGATAAATTTTAATTGAATTTATTATATTTCTGCGTACGATTCACATGGGATTCGTTCATTTCCATGAATTTGACAAGTTATATTAATGTTTCCTGTTTTTTTCCAGCTACATACTTGTCCACTAATGATCTCATATCTTCACTGGTTTGTCGTACAGGTGTAGCTATCACATTCACACCTTTTCTGATTAGTTGTATGACGTAAATAATTTACTAAAGAAAACCATAGAAATCGTGCGTTAGTGAAAGCCCGACGCAGGGAAATTGGAGTTTGCAACGGTATTTGGTATGTATATAGCAGAGTTCAAAAATATGAGCGTGGATTAGGTTAATATATATTTTTTAAGTTATAGTATAAATATGTGTGTGTGGGGGCTGGGGCGAGTATATGTTATGATTGAGTGTGGTACATGGCTGTCTGAAACAACATATACGGTATACATTATAGTGTGTGGAGTGAGGTATGTTGATTTGTCCTCTGTTTCCGATTGAGTGCGGCACAACTCAATAGAGCAATTTGTGTTTGTTCTCCTTGGTTGTATCTAGTGTTGCTTCATTCATAAAAAACGTTACGCTTCTTGAATGTATTACAGTTGCTTAAAGTGTCCTCTAACAATTGTCTTAATGTCTATCCACTGTTTCACAAGACATAAAAACACACAGGTGCAGATTCGAATTGGATTGTAAAATGAAGTGGGGTGCATGACGTGGATTCCATAAATGACATTGAATTGTTGATGTCAGTTGGCCCTCTTATTTGTTTTCTTTTGGGGGACATGGGTCAATATTGAGGTGTACTCTTTCTGGGATCAGTGTTGTGGCTCATCTATAAGATAATACAGAGCCACACAGACACCAACCAATGATCAACATCAACTTGTTAGATTAACTTCTCTCTTCTAAGTTTAAGCATTTGATTTATAGAATGTTGAATTCAACATGAAATTAGATGTATAATTTTGCAAAAGAAGAGGCAGAAGGATCCAAAGATTAGGAGGACCCCGGGACCACGAGTGAAGTATGTGTGCCAGCCATGACTTTTGTTATTATTATTGTTACTTATTACATTAAAAAGGCATTGAATTAAATGCATTTTCAAACTATGGCACCATGGAAACCTACCTTTTGGAGATGTTGATTTATGCTTACATAGTATGTCATTTGCAAAAAGTTGGTCTTTTAAACCGTTGATTAAGTAAGAAAAATCCCCCTTTACACAAAAGGAAAAGAAGAACAGAAGTGAACAGATTCTTGTCCCTCTCTATTGCTCAAATGCTAAAAGACAAATTTGAACAAAAGGGAATAACGTTTTAGAGAAGGACTTTTCAGACCATTGAAATACCTAATAAAGAAAAATAAAATAAAACATTAGAAGACGTAATGGGAAGGACCAATTTTTTTTCTATTTCAATCAGACGGCCACAGTCATCTATCACCAGAATTAAATGCCACGTGTCAAGAATCGGATCACCTACGTATTTTTCTACTTTACCTTAACTATTGGAGAGAATATTCTCGTAATATTTTTTATGACATACAATAAAACGAAAAGACATAATAACAATATTCATTAAAATATAATGATGCTTTAACTATCAACTTAATGCTAGTACATCTCTCTTTTCATAACTGCAGATGATTAAGCCATCAGCTGCTAATTACGACGAATTCCAACTAAAAGTGTCGCGAAGGAAACGGATAGATAGAATAAAGCGAGGAGGGCCAGGAAACGGTACTACAGACAAACAAACACACTCCCTAACTCTTTTATTTTCCACTCTCATCTTCTTCCTTCAACTTTTCTTTTATTTCCCCAATATTCCTACTACATTACCCGTCTCCTCTTGCATATTAATTGGGATGGTGTTGCTGATAGCGATGGGGGAGGTGTTGGCTTGGTTGGTAGGAAAGAATAAATGCCGGTAAGAGAAGCAGGCCCTACACAACAACACAAGACATGGTGGTGAGATTAGGAGTAGTAACTCCTCAAGCTCACAGACACAGATTGGGTTTTTTTCATAGTTGAAGGCATAATTGGCTTACAAAGTCTAGAGAGAGAAAGAGGGTCTCTCCAACTCTCTCATGCACGTGCTTCACCCTTCATTTGGTGGCAATCTCTGAATTTATATATACATTACAACCTATTAAAAGAAGTTTATTTAATTCCCTCCCACTGTCTCACCTGCTTCCTTTCCAGCAAAGGTACAGCCACCATTTCCACCTTCTTCCTTTCATCACATTTACTCTACTCTTCCCCCCATTCCTTCTCTCTCTTCCTCCCCAAAAGCTCCCATTTTTATGTCACCCCACAATAAACAAACCATTAGAAAACACGGAACACGGCATGGGCATTATTGAATCTTTGTTCTTGATGCTTATACGGAGAACCCAGAATGAAAAAGCAGTGAGAGATTAAACGGGTACTATCTTTATTCTCTTTTTTTTTTTTTTGGGTTTGTTTCTCTCTCCTGCAATTCCGGTCCTCTTAATGAGAATGCTCACCGTCGGTGATGATCGTGATGTTTTGTTTCTTATTGGACCAACTTTACGGTTACCTGAAACGTTGTAGCTGAGGAAGCAACACCTCAGAATCGAATCCACTTCGTTGTGACAGCTATGATGTCAAAGGGGTGATCACATTGTTTCGAGCATGAGAAGACACCGTGCTATTCATCTCTCTCATGCTCTGCTGTGCACCGTTTTTTGTTGTCTTGTGACGGCTTCTGCAGTGACTGAGAAGGAAATTTTGCTTGAATTCAAAGGAAACATAACGGACGATCCACGCGCCAGCTTGAGTTCGTGGGTTTCAAGTGGGAACCCGTGCAACGATTACAAAGGTGTTTCGTGTAACTCTGAAGGTTTTGTGGAAAGAATCGTACTATGGAACACTAGCTTGGGAGGGGTGTTATCCTCGTCACTTTCGGGGTTGAAGAGATTGAGGATATTGACGTTGTTCGGGAACCGTTTCTCGGGTGGTATTCCAGAAGGGTATGGTGATCTTCACTCACTGTGGAAGATCAATTTGAGTTCCAATGCTTTATCTGGTTCGATCCCTGAGTTCATTGGTGATTTGCCTAGCATTCGGTTTGTAGATTTATCAAAGAATGGCTTCACTGGGGAGATACCTTCGGCTTTGTTTCGGTACTGCTACAAAACAAAGTTCGTTTCTCTTTCTCATAACAACCTCGCCGGTTCAATTCCTGCCTCCTTGGTGAACTGCTCTAACCTTGAAGGGTTTGATTTTTCCTTCAACAACCTTAGCGGGGTTGTCCCTTCGCGGCTTTGTAGCATTCCAAGGTTGTCATATGTGTCGCTGAGAAGCAATGCCTTGTCAGGGAGAGTGCAGGAGCTCATTTCCTCATGCCAAAGTCTGGAACATTTGGATTTTGGGAGTAATAGATTCACTGATTTGGCTCCATTCAGTGTCCTTGGAATGCAAAATCTTACCTATTTCAATTTATCGTATAATGGGTTTGGAGGACATATTCCTGAGATCAGTACCTGTAGTGGGAGATTGCAAATCTTTGACGCTTCAGGGAATTTTTTGGATGGGGAGATTCCCTCCAGCCTAACAAAATGCAAGAGCCTAAAGCTTTTGTCGTTGGAGTTGAATAGGCTGGAGGGTAATATCCCAGTGAATATTCAGGAACTGCGGGGACTAATAGTTATCAAGTTGGGTAATAATTCCATTGGTGGAACGATCCCCAGGGGCTTTGGCAATGTTGAGCTTCTTGAATTGCTGGATTTGCACAATCTGAACCTCGTTGGCCAAATTCCTGATGATATAAGCAATTGCAAGTTTCTTCTTGGACTGTGAGTTTATAACTTTCTCTAACTGCTATGCATTATGTTAAATCCGCTGAATAAAATCTTAGTTCATTCTTTTATGTTTGCAGGGATGTTTCTGGCAATAAATTAGAAGGTGAGATTCCTCAGACTCTTAACAACTTGACAAACCTGGAAGCCGTTAACCTACGTCAAAACCAGCTTAATGGAAGCATCCCCTCAAGCCTAGGAAACCTATTAAGGATTCAATACCTAGATCTGTCACATAATTCACTTTCTGGCCCAATCCCTACTTCCCTTGGAAATTTAAATAACTTGACACATTTTGATCTCTCATTCAATAATCTGTCTGGTTTCATTCCTGAGATTGCAAACATACAGCGTTTTGGTGCATCCGCATTTTCCAATAATCCTTTTCTCTGTGGTCGTCCTTTGGACACCCCTTGCTTGGTAAACGGAGCTTCATCACCTTCATCTCCTGGGAGGACTAAAGTTCTAAGCACCTCGGCAATTGTTGCAATTGTTGCTGCAGCTGTAATTCTTGCAGGGGTTTGTCTGGTGACCATCATGAATATGACGGCACGTGGTAGAAAAAAAGAAGAAAATGATCAGATTATGATTGTTGAGAGCACACCACTTGGATCTACAGAATCAAATCTTATAATTGGAAAGCTGGTTCTCTTCAGCAAAAGTTTACCATCAAAATATGAAGATTGGGAGGCAGGTACCAAAACATTGCTTGATAAAGAGTCTTTGATAGGTGGTGGATCAATTGGTACAGTCTACCGAACTGATTTTGAAGGGGGGATCTCAATTGCAGTGAAGAAGCTCGAGACTACGGGAAGGATCAGAAACCAGGAGGAATTTGAGCAAGAAATTGGGAGACTAGGCAACCTTCAACACCCTAATTTAGTTGCATTTCAAGGTTATTATTGGTCCTCTTCAATGCAGTTGATTCTATCAGAGTTTGTCCCAAATGGGAATCTCTATGATAATCTACATGGGTTAGGCTATGCTGGAACCAGCACCAGTAGAGGAAATAGGGAATTATATTGGTCCAGAAGGTTTCAAATTGCAGTGGGAACCGCAAGAGCCCTTGCTTATCTCCACCATGACTGTAGACCTCCAATTCTTCATCTCAACGTTAAATCCTCTAACATACTCCTAGATAACAATTATGAAGCTAAGTTGTCTGATTATGGATTAGGAAAGTTACTTCCCATTTTGGATAATTATGGTCTGACCAAATTCCACAATGCTGTGGGATATGTTGCACCAGAGTTGGCTCAAGGCCTGAGGCAGAGTGAGAAATGTGATGTTTACAGTTTCGGAGTCATTCTTTTGGAGCTGGTTACAGGGAGGAAGCCTGTGGAAAGTCCAACCACAAATGAGGTTGTGGTCTTGTGTGAATATGTAAGAGGTCTGTTAGAGACTAGCTCAGCTTCAGATTGCTTTGACAGAAATTTAGTGGGCTTTACCGAGAACGAATTAATTCAGGTTATGAGATTGGGACTAATTTGTACTTCGGAGGATCCTTTAAGGAGACCAAGCATGTCTGAGGTTGTCCAGGTCCTTGAGTCCATTAGAAATGGATTGGATTCCCATTAACCAGATTGAGCTTTTCCATGCAGTGCAGCTCAGAATTGAAGTGATTGCTTAATTTGTTAAATTCTTCATGGACAGCAGGTATCAGATTTAAGCATACATGGAAGGAGATTTGAATCAGGATCCACTGTGTATGCAAGAGGGCAAGGGAGAAGGATGTTACTGGGGCATCCAAAACGTAAAAAAGACGAAGGATAAAAATTCTTTTGTATTCTTTTTTATATTGCCATTATTTTTTTCATAAAATTTGTAACTTCTGCAAATAAAGGCATTTGTTTATTCCATTACTTAGCGTGTTTTCCAGCGGGAATCAAAACGGCCTGTTAGTCATTTCCTACTTATTCTGTTTTGGCTTCGGTAACATGTCATGTAGGATAAACCACTGTATGTGAAAATGTCGGAGATCATACATACCGTTTAATGATATGACTAAAATAGAGTATATATCTTAGTGCAAACTTCATCTTACAGTTATGTGACTTTCTGGTCTTTATCTTTTCCTTCTCTGCCTTTTCTCCCAGGAGTTAATGCAGACCTGTCATTAATCTGAACAAATTGGTTTTCTTAATAAGACCATGTCTAGGCACTCTACGATGCCTTAAAATATGTGCAGTCTCCTCACTCGTCATGGACAAAGCAAACAACTATTTTAGCTTAGGTTGTCTGCTGAAGTTGCTATGAACATTAGATTTGGTCCATGATTCTCTATTATCAGTTAAAAATAAATAAAACAAATGTAAAATCGAAGGTGAAGAATAAAAAAATAAAAAAACTACTATCATGCCCTTAAGGTGATAACCAAAGGAGTTTTTCTTTTCATTGCAAACTGAGCACTCTCTGATTGCACGTGGACCCAAATGTGAAGACAACAGAAATCATCTACTGACTACATATTGAAATATTTAAGTCTTGAAGTGTAGGTTTTAAAATTACAATTTACACCTATCATTTTCAAGCAACTCCATTGCATAACAAGTCATCCAACTGGCCTTGGTGATTGATTATTCCTCGGAGGATGACGGTGGTTCTTTGAAAGAATAAAGAATCAATAAACTAACTAAATTTGCAGAACTAATTGACCGCGCATTAACTATGTTCCTTTTGTGGAATTAGAAATTCTCCAAATCCGTTCCATCACTGTAGAAACATCCTTTTCAGATGATGTAGCAAAACAGAAACGAAACCATCCAGGTTCAATACAATAACACGAGGAACCCGGGGTGACATTGATCTTAGCAACGTTCAACAATTTATCCCACAACTCAAGCTCTCCTTTTTCATTATAAGATCGAATCAACTTGCTCATGTCAGCCCAGCAGCAAAAACCACCACTGCTCCTAGTGCACTCAATTCCCAACTGCTTCAACCCTGTCACAAATATATTATACATTTTCCGCAGCCTAAATCTGTTAACCTCAATAAAGCTTTGCACAAAAGTTGTATCTGAAAGCATGGAGATAAGCAATCTTTGAGTTGGGACAGAGACCGTCGAGAACCTTGCCAATTTGGTAGAAGCAGCCACGACATTGTCATTGTAGGAGTAGATAACACCCGCCTTCAAACCTGGAACAGAAAGCTCATTGGATAAATCAAACACTATATGAACTCTGTCCCGGTCATGATCTTCTGCCTCCATGATTTCTGCCATGCTCACAAATTCTTCATTACCATAAGAAGAGCCTGCAAGCATTTCATTGGAGATTATGTGAATGTTCTTCTCTCTAGCAAAGTCCAAAAGATCCAACAGCGTTTCCCGATTCAACAATTTGCCTGCAGGATCTGAGGGGTTGGTTATTATAATTCCACGAACTTTTTGACCACGCATCTTTGCTTGATTGAAGGTTCTCTCAAGTGAAGTTATACTTAAATTGAAGTCATCAGCGCTGCGACAGGGAACAGGTACTATCTCAGCTCCAGTGCGCCATTTTACAACCTCGTCAAAACTGCGTGTTTAAAAGTGAAAATAATACATTAATTTTATTTAACTCATCAATCATTTATATTTCTTTTTTTTTTTATTATTGTTATCATAATATAATTGTCAAATAACTTCTTAGTAGTATATATCATTCTGTAATCTATTACTTTTTTTTTCTTTTTTGATGTAAATCAATATTTTGTATCCACTTTTGATGCACATGAGATATCTTCCTTTTTCTAAAAAAAGTCTGCAACCATAATGACTTTTAATTAAGATACATATGCAATTTTCTACAATACAAAAGGAAAACATTGTGACAAAAATGCCATTACAAACTCAATTTAAAGCCTATTGAGGTTTGAAAAAAACTACCCGTGACTCAGATTATGACCACAAGTATCTTTTTAGAGTTTCGGCAACTACAGTTGCGGTCACCTAAGCCATTATTTTTAGTATCATGACAAGGATCACGACAAAACTGCCACTGTAGCTCCAACTTAAAACCTGTTCTGCAACATAAAATGAGAGTCGGGAGACGGGGAAGCGATTGTTACCCGGGGCTAAGAGGCGTGGGAACAAGGAATGCATTTCCATGATCTGCTAGGCAGAAGCTCAGAATCTCAATGGCAGAGGTGGCACCTGCAGTGAGTACCATTCGCGAAGTGTTGAAGAAAATCGGCTTTTCCAAAACTTGAGACATGAAACCAGCCACAGCCTGCAGGATTAGAGGATCAACGTAGATTGTTTGTTCATCTAACCTTCTCAGCAACAATCACTTCACCATATAAAAAACAGATAAGAATTACCACTTTGAGCTCCACCAATCCATCGAGAGGTTGGTAGGGAACAATCCTAGAAACGGTGAGAGGTGTCCCCAATATAGCAGCGCTTCCGTTGCAGTGAATCCAATCTTGAATAAAATCAAGAGATAGCTACAAGCAGCAATACATAACAGAGTGAATTATAGACTATAGTTCGATCAGGAAAAGAAGAGAAGAGAAGAAGTCACTTACAGTGCTATGGTGCAAAGCAAGTTGAATAACACCATCGGGATTATGAGTTTGGTGGTAGGGATCATCAGCTACCTTGTTAAAAGCTAGATGGTAAGAGGAGTTAGCGGCGGTTATGGAATTGGCGCGAGGGGACACGTAAGCAGAGGCAGAGGAGTGCCTTGAAGTGAGAGAGAGGGAGCGGTGGAAGGTGGTGGAATCCTCCTCCTTGTGGTTGTGGGAGGGTGGGGGTTGGTGGTGACGTGTCTTGGCTTTGAAGAAGAGTTGAAGAAAGTAAAAGAGGGCACAAGGAATAACGGAACCCCAGAAAAGACCTCCTGTGCCTTGAACAACCCCTTGAAGAGGCACTATCACTCTCATCTCTCTCCCACTACTCCTCTAAAACCATTCCTCTGTTATGTTACTCATGCAATCAAATCAAAGGTTACTAGATAGAGCCCAATGCCTTACAAAACAAAGTTTCTTGTTGTTACTTGTTAATAGCGTGTGGACACTGAACTCAACACCTTCAATTGAATATACTCTAATCTTCTTCTTTGGGATATTCTCAGCGCCAAAATAGCCTCACAATTTCTCCCTCTTTTTACCCTATCATTTTACTCACTCACTCACTCTCTGTATCTTTTTCAAATACCAATGTGGAATGAAAAGAAAGAATCAACTAATCTATCTCCTTTATCATAACTACAATGGATGAAATTTTAAACTATATTCACAGTTCTTGTTGAGGCAATTTGGTTTATGCACCGTTGAATTTGTAGGTTGATTAGAAAGATAGTAGGGTAAAGTTTATCACGAGGGATGTGGGAAATGAACGGCAAATATGAAATACAAATGTGAAGTAAAGAAACAAAAAGAGAGAGTATCTGGTCCACAAGATGACATAGCTCATGCACAATCTATGCAATGATTCAGGTAGGAGAGGAGAAACAAACAAAACATCATTGAGTGGAGGAATAAGCTCTGCAAATCACAACGCTCATAATCTCAGTCACTCCATTTTCAATTTTATGTGAATTATTTTACAGTGAGTTTTATATGGCAAGAGAGATTATAAAGTAAATAAACAATATATCTCATTCAAATTAAAGTTACTCCTCTAAAATGTTACTAAAATTTCAAACACTTTATATTCAGTGAAGAAATAATATGAGAAGTATTATAAAAGTTTGTTATACTATTATTATTCTTTCAATTCTTCCTTACACTAGGAAGTTAAAAGAATAAAAGAAAGAAAGTTTGATTTTAGAAGGCAGTGATTGAAGGTGGCATGATGAACATAGTATCATCCATAAGATTTTTGATTTGTGTATAGAAACAGACGTGGACGTTTGCGGTTGAGGGTTGGATGAGAATCCTGTTGCGTGTAAAGCTATTGCTAACAAACAAACCATTCACCCTAGCCAGCTAGAAATTTCAATGTACCACACAATTTTTTTTAATATGAATTGTATATATCCGTTAATTGATTTTAAATTATTAAATATATTCTTCTCTGATTAATTTATTTTAGATTATAATATTATATTTGATTTATGTCAATTTAATTAAATGATTTAAGAGTTTCATCTGAATATGTTACAATGTGAAAAACATTTATATGGCCATCTAATTAAAATTATTGATTTTTTTATAATAATTAATTCAAAAAATATATTTGTGTTCACCGTTACTTAATTTGCCGTATAAAATTTTATATAGTATGAAAATTAAACTGATAACTCTATTAGAATTATGAATATATATGCACACACAGTTAGTTAATGTAGGTAATGTTATACGAATTTAAAATTGTACAATAATTATTAATAATAATAATTCGAGCTATAATAAATACTAATAAAAAATAATCTTTGAAAAAGTAAGAGAAATTTTATCACTAATACATCACCTATTTCTATTTCTCCAGGACTAAGTTATTACCTTATATTTGAACTATAGAAGCATTAACAATATTTACACTCTATAGAAATACTAGATAACTATTTTCTGTATTTCATAACAGTCTATATACATTATCTGTCTCTACCAAGCTTTATCCTTTTTATTGTCTGACTAAATCAAAGTTGTTCCAAAACCTGCACATTCACACTGAATTTCTGCTCCTCTGATTTTATGGCAACATAAAAAGATTATGCGTAATCTTGGAAGAATCCTGCATCTAAGGAAAGTTTCCAAGAACAAGTTAATAGTGGATAAGGATGAGAGTTTTTCCCTCTTGTATAGGAAAATATCCCCATTGGTCTGCTATTACCGGCCATTAGATATTAAAAAATAATTTATGACAAAAGAATATGTTAAAAACATATTAAATTTGTTCGTTTACTTCTTCGATCATGTAATCCCTCTTGTAAAGAGTTCCACAGCAAAGTACCAAATTAAATATGTTCATAGTTTTTTTAAATATGTAATTTTTAATTTTTATAAGTTTTGTTACTAAACAAGAAAAATTGATATAAAAAAATTAAATCTTTCAACTTAAAAGTGAAATATTTTAACTTGATTTTAATTGGATTGTGATTTGTTTCATCCAAACTGTGTTTTTGAATACTTGATATAACACTGAATATTATATTCAATAAAAAATACAACATTTAATCAATAATTAAATATCTTTCCTACATCACTAAGCAAGTTGTCTTGTTTTACTACAGATAGGAATTAGTTGTGCCAGGGGTATGTTATTTTAAATGCACCCATGAAGAAGAATTTGAGGTGTGTCTATTTGACTACCTTAGTTAAGAAGCACAGATTGAACTATAATATGTTATCTGTGTTACACAACATTCAATTGGGTGGAGTAGTTAGGAATTATAGTAGTCTTTTATCTGTTAGTATAAGCAGTACTGTTTTCTTATGGTAATTCTTGTACCTATATAGTAACATATTTTTAATTTGCTGATAAGAAAATCATCTTTACTAACAAAAGTTCTTGTCACATGTTTTTTTTACTATATGAAGCTTTTCTAAGTTGTGGATGTAGGAAATATATATAATTACATGCTATTTTAATTAAATATGATTATATAATATAAATATTATATAATTAATTATTTTGTTGAAAGACATTTGACGAAGGTTAGGTGATGATTCCAATGAAGTCCGTTTTTGACATTGTAATAAGTATGGTTAAATATACAAGTACACTCCTTCACGGCATCTCCAACTTTCTAAATTAGATGACCTTTTTTTTCAACCTACAACACTAATAGTTACATCTACTTATTGAAACTTGCACGATTTAAAAATGCAAAATTTTATCAAATGCGAAATGTTGTGTTTATCAAAACCTGAGCAAAAGACCCTCCAATGATATGCTGGTATTATTGTTTTTTGCATCACTGTATTTTATTTTGTATTTCATGTTCACAAATTTGGTAATATTTGACGCAACAATTCATCGCACTTTCCCTTATTTGCACCACTACAAGGTGCCTCTTTCGCTATCCCAAATCACATACTCACTCATTCCATCATTGATACTTAAAAGTTAAAATGGAATATTACTATATTTTTGTTTTTATATTGATACATGTGAAGTGGACCAATTTTAAAAATGGATTATAACTAATCTGAGTCTTCATTATATTTAAATGATCACTTGTGTGAATGAAAATCACAACTTTTCTATTTAAGAACATTGAAATCTAAATATCACCAATCACAATTTAATCTATCCAACTTGGGTTCCAGAACAATTAATATTAGCTACAGTAATTTTTTTCGAGAAATCAAACTACTAACTTTACAAATGGGTGGATTGAATGTTAAGAATAAAAAAACTATAACTTAAAACATAGATCCTTTTACTATTTAAAAATATAACAAATAAAACACAATTATTCTATTCTGATTTAGCTTATCTGAGTTACACCACCAAAAGGATAATTTTATTAAAGAAAAGCACTGTAAGAGCAATATTGCTACAGTAATTGCTAGACCGCAATTTAGAATCCTGATGTCACTGGTTACATACATTTATTTTGATTTGTTACATAATTTTACTTCATCTATTGTTTATTTAGTTATTCAATTATTAAATTTATTTAAAATAAATAAAAATTAAGTACTCAATTCAACTAAATTAAGTAGTATCTTATTATACTAGTTGAAAGTTATTGGATTATTTAATATAAAATAAACAACGCACATAAATAGGAAAGGTTTAAACAATACAAAACAAAAACATTTTCTCATCGTATATTATAAACTGACAAAAAAGATTAAATTATTATTTTTTTATCTATTGTACATTGACTATCCCTCTTTAACTTATTATATAGAACACGAAAATAAGTTTTCAAATCCTGTAATGTAAAGTGACAATTCCATCAAGGATAGGTTGGTAAAAAAGAGTTAGGGATTGTGAAAATCAAACAGGAGGTGCCACTATCAAATAGCACTTTTTCTTGGGATTGCATGTGTTGGCCAGCCCAGCCCAAGAAGGAATAAAAAGAGCCGTTGGGAAGGATTAGAAAAGCTAAAGGAGGGGGCGCCGAAATTGCAGAGTCTGAGCAGTGACCACACATGACGCAGCCCAAAGCATCACTTCCCTTCAAATTGTAGGGCAAGGGCGAATCCGTCCAAACGCACTGTCCCATACAATTCAAATTTTGGATCGTTGGTCGTTACTCACTTACTTCGTGCGGGTCCCACACTAACCAGAGACAAACAAGATTACAGAGACCGATGCTTCCCATTTCTATTTTACACTTATCCTAATTTTCAACTAATTAAAATAATAATATAATAATATTTCTCTTTCTATTCCCTACGAAGCCCAGCACTGAACTGAAACACTTCAGTGGCACTGCCAACCTTTCTTTCAGTTCGCGAGTTTGAACGCACACAAAACATTTATTTACATTAAATATAATACAATATAATAATAATTATAATCATGGCGGTGCGATTTGACATTTGAACCAAAACCTATCTCAGCGAGGAAGAAGAAGGAACGGCAATGATGATGGAGGAGGAAGATATGGAAATAGAAGCGCCACAGGTGTTTGTTGCTCATGAGATTGACTTGGATTATGAGTTCGACGCAGTTCGATTCTTCGATTTCAGTGTGGAAGAAACTCCTGCTCAAGCTAGCCAAGCCCAACTCTGGTTTCAATCCGCCGGCAGCTACCCTCCTTCCCGTCCGTTTAGCCCTCTTTTTCTTCCTTTCTTTCATTCCTCTTCATAAATGCCTGTTGTTTGCTAATCACTGTTTTTTTTTTTTTTTTTTTTTTTTTTTTTTTTTTTTTTGTAATTTATTTCAGCTTTTGTGGCGAAGCTAGTGGTGAGAGAGGACGAATCAGAGCGTCTGCAATGCGCAACCACCGGTCACGGTGCCAAGCCTAATAATGGTCCGTCGGCGATTGGATTTTCCCGCACCGTTTTTCACCACGACGGTGATATGCAATGTACTTCCCTTATTCTCTTGATTTTACTCTCGTGCCGCTAAACTCAGTCTGAAACGTTGTGCGCATTTGTCAGTTCTACCTTTAAGTTCATGCTCATCTTAATCCTGATTTTTCAAAACGACATTCACTTTGATCCAATCTTTTTTATGCAAAAAGATTAGGGATTAATGTGAGAATAACTACACTTGCGAAGACAGGAATAGGAGAGTTGACTCCAATTTCTTATTAATAAATATCTTTTAGAAGGAGAGATCACTGATGTATGTTTTCTACTCGCCAGGTTCAAAAGGAGGGGATGAGAGCGGGAACATTTCTGCCTTCCTGAGTGGAGTTCCACGGGATGTTAGTGGGAAACTGTTACAAGTAACTCCAGGTAACCAGTCTTATGGATGGTGTGATGATAAATGTGCTGAGTAAGGACAGACTGTTTTTAATTTTATTTTTTGCTGATATAGCATCTTGTGAGCCTTTCCCACGCATCAACTGATTAGCTGCATCACTTCAAATCTGGCTTGTAAAATTCTTTAAACCCAATTTGTAGTCCGAGGCACTCATACTGTCGGATGAATTATGAACTTGGTGGTCTGTGCTGAAATTAATATCTTGTTTCAACCAATTTTTTTAAACTTTGTTTTCTTTTAATCTGTAAATCATTAGCTTCTGCTTCTATTATTTAGGACATTATGTTTTTGCATTTTTCTTTAAGTATTTTTCCTCTTACCCTCTATCTCGACCTGTTTTTTTTCCACCTCTTTGAGCTTGACATCTAATTATCTCTTTCCAGGACTGACCTTTACCAGCAAGAAAATCAATGGCAATTTGAGTTCTAAAGTTAAACCTTCTGTCATGAAGGGTTCAACACTGATGAAACCTACTGCTAGTCAGTTGGCTAAGCAAAATCGGCCCCATCAAATTGTTAGCTCAAGGTGATCATTGGAGAAACTTTCCCCTTTCAAGATTCAAGGCTTGAATTATTAGTAAAAATCAAACAGTCAAGCACCACTTGATTAGTTGGCAAGCGCTTTTTTTAAATGAATTATATCACTGCATTTTGCCATGAGATATATTTTTGCTAAAAAATGGTGCATTTGTTTAAATGCTCCCTTGCTTGGATGGTCTCTATGTTCTTATGAAGCCACAAGTTCTTATCAAGCATGCCTGCGTATTACTGCATTTATCCCCTACTTACTCTCAAGTGCTGTGATATTTAGTGGTGCAATTGTACTATCTAGCTTTCTAATTCAGGATGTAAAAAAAAAACTACTCATCTACAACTCAAGTATTCCTTTGTCCTCAGGTTTCAGAAAGTACAAGATCAAAACAAAAAAATGAATTTGTCTACCTCTTTTGGCATAGACTGTCAAGCTGCCAAACGACAGAAATTAGAAGGTGGCAGCTTGCACAAGGTCTGTAAATTTGACTAATCTACTTCTTTTACTTTTGTCTCTGATTGAATGCTGGGTTATAAACCAGAAATTTAACATTTAGTGCTGTAAAATTTTGTGCAGATCTTAGTAAGTTGCTGATGATACATTTGTTGGTAATATTGTTTTCCGCTCTATTGTATCAGAAATGCTTAAAGAAAGTTACGGGAACTTAGAATGTTTTCATGGTGAACAATTAGATTATAGATTATTAGAATTCATTTTGCCACCATGTTTGCCGGGTAGCACAAGTACTTGAAACCATGAACTGAGAATTTAGATGTGTCTTTGCCAGCATTCCATTTATTTTTGACAGGGCAATTGAATTGCTTACTGTATCTTCATATGATAGGTTGGTGATGTGAAGCAGCAAGTTAATTTTGTCCACAAGGCACCTAAGAAGGTAAGGATTGTGATACAGACTTCTTGAGTAGATTGTACTTGTCAAATATATTTTTGACTTGCATATTCTGTCCCATGTATATTTTTGTTGTTATTCATTATTGCTCTCCCTAGTTGGTTTTCTGTAAACAGATAACGAAAATCCCATCCTCATTGTTTTGCAAATTTGAATAGCTAAAGTAGCTAAATTCCTTAGGGCAAAGGGGATCACATTTAATTAGGGGTTGAGAAGTTGCATATTCTTGCAGGTTGCGTGTGTTGATCAAAATTCTGGACATTCCAAGCTGAAGATTACAATTCCTAGAGAGCCTGACTTGAAAACAGCTCACAGAGCACAAAGGATTAGGTTTGTTATTCTAGTGTAGTAAAATCTTTGTGAAAATAATTTTTACCTCTCAAATAATTGAAGTCAATTTATTATGCGCGTGCTTTCCAGACCTAAAAATGCTGCAGAGGCAGAAGTTGTAACAGTGGCAGGCCCCAGATTCAAAGCCCGCCCTTTAAATAAAAAAGTTGGTACTTGCTATGTTTAGGTTAATTTTGCTTGTAACCTTTTACGTCATTTTTCCAAACTAATTATGATCTTAATCTAGATTCTAAATGCTCCTTTGTTACCATTTTCCAAGAGGAGCACACCACAATTGCCTGAATTTCAAGTAAGCTCTTGACACTTTCTCTCATCCTTCATCCAGTTTCATTACCATTTCATCATGCAGAGATGCAAAGAGAAGCATAGGTTGAAACTGTGTGTTTCAAGTACAACATGGACTTCATTTTTATTTAGTTAATATAATAAACACAACGATTAATTTTTCCTAATTATTAAACACACACAATACATTGGTTCTAGAAACTCACACTAAACACGATAATACAGCAAGTGGAATATAATTAAACCAATTATTTACTGGATAAAGCATTGTTTATCTTGCTCATGTTCTTTTTATCTCTTGATTCTCAGGAATTTCATCTCAAGACACAGGAGAGGGCCATGCAGCATACATCCGCGTCTTCTTCATCTTCACTTCATTGCAATGATTCAAATAAGGTTAATTTAGTTCACACAATTTTAAATAGAAACATTAATGTCTCTTCACATAATTGTATTATTTGATTAAGCCAATCTCATTTATTTCTCTTGTACCTGACATATGAATTACATTGGTTATGAAATTTCTGAAGCTTCAATTGCTAGTGATTTTTTTAGCTGGATTTTCTTGCTTTAGTTTTTTGTTACAAAATGTAGATATGTCAAACAATTGTTTCTAGATGTGAATAGTATCCGGGAAACTGAACTTTGTGGGTTGCAGGATTTGGACAAACCTACCGCTGTTTCTGCTCAAGAAAATAGAATCAGGGATTTGAGAAGGTACTGTGATGATAAATGCAGAATTAACATTCTAAATAAATCATGAAACAATGGTCTAACTTCAAAATACTCCCTTTGCACACAGGCCATCTGCCATGGGTGCTCCAAAGCATGATGTTTTGGATTTTGCACATAGCTTTAAAGCTCGGCCTCTTAATAAGAAGGTAACCAGATATTGGCTATACATTTGGTATGAAGATACCTGGACTTCAATCTTATGAAGAAATGAAACAATAAACTTATTATACGTTCATGGGCTAGTTTTAGTTATGAATTGTATCTTAAAATTGCTGCTTTGTTTACAGGTTTTCAGAGACTTATTTTTATTTTCCGTTGTCTTTTTTTTTTGGAAAATTCGGAAAATATTTATTTTCATGACCCACTCTTAGTATTAACATAAAATTATTTCCTTAACATTTTGTCTACCTGTGAAACTCAATTCGTTGTACTTAATCTCAAAGTCAAAATAAATAATGTAAATGAAAGTATGATAACTTTTGTTTATAAAACCTTCTTTTGCCTATGATTTTTCTGTATTTGAAATAGTTTGATCTGTGAAAGATGTGTCAATGAAAAAGTGGGGGAGTTCACATGAACTTCTATAAGAATAGTTTATTTTCATTCTCTTACCTGTATCTAGTATGTTCTACCTTTCCCCTGTTATTTGTTTGATCTGCTGTAGTACCAACTGTAAAGTGTCGGTGCAGATTCTTTCAAGTAAAGGAGATATTGGTGTTTTCCGGAACAGAAAGCAGGAAACCACTGTGCCAATGGTGAGTTGGTTTGCTTGTTTTTTCACCCTTTAATAATAACGGTAGTATGGTTAAAGAACATGTCTATATCACATCTTACTTCACTTCATGCAGGAATTTAATTTCCATACGGAAAAGAGGATTCAGCATAATCCACCAATTGAACTCTTTAGCAAGGTGAATTCAGGCTAATTTTTTTGTTGCTCCTTTTATCTTTTTTTCTTTACTGCAATTTCTTTTTGTTTACTCCAGAGCCATTTTTGCATTAAAGGTTCTTCACTCAATCCTTACTTTTAACTTTTGATTCAAGATAACTAATTCAACTTATTCTCATTCATTTTCTATTGCAAAACGTTAGCAGATGTCCCTAACATCCGAAGTCCAGTCAAATAATGGATCTCAGATGAAACTGCCTCGGCATTCGATAGTGTTTAGAGAGGTTTTCATTCTATATAATTTTGAATTGAATATGACGATCATATATTGTTTTTCATTGTCTTGGTATCATACTGAGTTGTTTCTTTCTGGGTGCAAGGATTCAAAAGAAAATATAGGGAGTTCTTTTCATGGGGATGCAAAGGTAATAATGGCGCTGCATGAAGAATACATTTAGCCTATGATTTTCATTCATATCCATTTTTGCTTCTTCCCCTTCTTTAACTTGGAATGTTTTTCATGTTAAAATATTCATCTTTTAGCTGACACAATTGGTGTAGGAAACGCCTTTCATATTTGGAGGAAAGCAAATTCACAGTGGGAGGGAAGTCTGCGACCGTGAAGCTGATACTCTGTTAACTGCGAGGAGGTACGCATGATTGGTGCTGCTGTTTATGTTCGGTACATTTGATTAACGCTATTATCAACTTTCAACTGAATGGTGCAGGAGCTTGGGTATTCGATGACGGCAATATAAACACTGGCCTATGTGCAAGATTGCTGGGAAAACATGTCCCTACTGAGTTGAACATCGATTACAACATAGCTGAATCTAACAGGCGCCTAACAACCTCTCTCAGATTTTTTTTTAGTACACATAATCTTAGAAAATTACTGTTAGGACAGAAGTTAGCATACAAAATTCTGCATCTTGTATCTTCTACAAGTTCTCCATCACAATCCAGTAATAAAATGTTAACAGGTATTACTACATAGCTGAATCTAACATGCGCCAGCAACTTACTCAGATTTTATTTTTCAGTACACAGAATCTTAGTAAATTGCTGTCACAACAGAAGTTACTGTACTAAATTATGCATCAGTTGTATCTTTTTAAGCCCAATATACAGATACATTAATAAAATATTATACTTGAACTGATTGTAACATTGATTAGCCAGCCAAAAATACATTACGTAGCTCCTAGTTATCAAATTCAAACATTTGAACCAATATTCACGGTGAGAGTGATGGACATGGTTGCTTGGCAGGCCTCTGAAGTGAAGTCAAGCTACTGATTTAGTTTTATTTATTTATTTTGGAAAATAGATTGGTTTAAGATGTGCAGAAGCAGAACAACATCCCGTGAGTGAAAATCTTTCTGATTTTGTAACTTTGGATTCCGGCATCAAGAGAATCGACCTCTGAAGTCAGATGCGGAGCAATACAGATATTTGCACAATACCGCATTGGTTTGGAAATGTTCCTTTGTAACAGATACCTCGGATGTAGGGATGAACTCTTGACAGAATGCAGTAGTTGCATATATTTTTTTGTCTTGTTCCAGAACAACACATTGTATAGAGGTAGGGGCAAAGATGAAAAACAGAATGCAAGCATGGCTCACCAATTGGGCCTACACACAATTGGGCTATTCTGACACTTTGTTCGGCTTTTGCTTCCTGCACCCCGTATTGAAGAGAAAAAGACCAAAATACCCTTGTATTTTTACTTGAAACCAAAGTCTTCCTACTTTTGCTTTGACCGTGGATTTCTAGTTTGCAAGAGACAACTGCTTCCCACCACGTTGTAGTGCCACCATTACCGTCAACATTGCCATCGTTGCACCTTTTACTCCGTTGCAATTTTCGTGAAACAACAGTTCTGAATTGATCAAGGAATTTTCCAAATTGATTATTCCGAAAGGCTCCATTTTTCTGAATTGTTCTTTCGAGCTACATAATGTTTTGGATTAGTCATTCCAGAATTCTAGAATGTCCATTACATGTTGTCGGAGTGAGATAATTATGAAAACATATCTAAATGTATGAAAACACATTAACCTGGAAAGAGTCATGAAAAATATATGAGAAATTAGAAAGACTTTTGTTCGAATTGGGAAAATGTGACAAATATAATTTTTTTATTACTTTTCTGAGTTCCATTGAAGACTTTGTTTACTCACGAATTTTCTTTTTCTTTTCATGTGTAAAATCTAAACTCAAACCTTCTTCAAATTATCTGTACATAATTCCACCCGTACCAGCCATGTGTTAACTAACCGTCATCTAGCTTGATACAGAAAACATACGTATATATACATATGTATATTTAGTTGAAACATAAAGAAACTAAAAAAAAAAAGTGAGACAAAGAGAATTTTTTTATGAATATAAAATTTATACAGAAAAGAAAGAGTCACTACAAATAATTATAGACAAAATTGTGTATATAAATATGTAAGTTGTCTAATTCATCAGAAAGAGAGGAGCATATGATATCAAGTAAAGTTATAGAACACAGCTGTGTGTAGAGTGTACTCTCCGCCAACTAATTTATCACACAACAGTTGGAGCGAAGATTACCATGTTAGTGCCTTAATTTAAGTATTCATTTTCTTAATATTTTGTTAGGGCTAAACACCTAGCTACTTTACCCGCACAACAAACCGTCTAAGGCCAGCAAATTATTGTAAGAAATTACACCTTATACTAGTATTTTTTTTTCTCATACAAAACAAAGTACAACATATAGAAAAGAGGAGATAAATGCTGAGATAAAATATTTAATATGACAGACAAAGCTAAAAAAAGAATTTTAATTACACCAATAATATTCCTTAATTATACTGCAGGCCCACTAATTCCTTCCTTGTTTGCTGAATATGGTAAAACATTGACCAATTGGCCATAGTTAGTCACAACCTGTGTTCCACTGGGTATATATATACATAGATGGAATTGAGCCAACCTCAACCCAAGTCATTAACTTTCTCTAGCAAATTAAGTTCCCAACGATGGAGAAAAGCAAGTACGTGTTGGAGCTTGCGTTTCTTCTCGGTCTCATTTTCATGCTTAGCACCAATGCAACTTCATTTGCCAATGACCATGGCAACAACATGCAGACTTACATTGTTCACGTGAAAAGGCCAGAAATTAGACCTACTATTGCATCAGAGGAGTTACATAACTGGTACCACTCGTTCCTTCCTCAAGCCTCCAACAAGGATCGAATGGTTTTCTCTTACCGCAACGTGGCCTCTGGATTTGCCGTGAAGTTAACCCCAGAAGAAGCCAAAGCTCTTCTAGAGAAAGATGAGATTGTGTCAGCTCGTCCTGAAAGGACACTTTCGCTACACACAACACACACTCCATCATTCTTGGGGCTGCAACAAGGAGTAGGATTGTGGAATAGTTCCAACCTTGGCCAAGGCGTCATCATTGGAGTCATAGACACAGGTATATACCCTTTCCATCCATCTTTCAACGATGTGGGGATGCCACCTCCACCACCAAAATGGAAAGGACACTGTGAATTCACAGGGCAAAGAACATGCAACAATAAACTCATTGGTGCAAGGAACTTGCTCAAAAGCGCTCTTGAAGAGCCTCCTTTTGAAAACTTCTTCCACGGAACTCACACTGCTGCGGAAGCCGCAGGAAGATTTGTAGAGGACGCTAGTGTTTTTGGCCAGGCTCAGGGAACTGCAGCTGGCATGGCACCTAATGCTCACTTAGCTATGTACAAAGTGTGCAATGATCAAGTAGGGTGCACTGAAAGTGCCATCTTAGCCGCAATGGACATAGCCATTGATGATGGTGTTGATGTTCTTTCTCTTTCCCTTGGATTAGGCTCTCTTCCATTCTCTGAAGACCCTATTGCCATTGGTGCATTTGCGGCTATTCAGAGCGGGATTTTTGTTAGTTGCTCAGCCGCAAACTCTGGCCCTGGCTATAGCACTCTCTCTAACGAAGCCCCGTGGATCCTCACCGTCGGTGCAAGCACCATTGACAGAAAGATAGCAGCATCAGCAGTACTAGGAAATGGTGCAGAATATGAAGGGGAATCTTTGTTACAACCCCAAGACTTTTCCCCTACACTGTTACCACTTGTGTATCCTGGTGCAAACGGAAACCTCAGCTCCAGCTTCTGTTTCCCAGGATCCTTAAACGATGTGCAGGGAAAAGTGGTGGTGTGCGACATAGGTGGAGGATTTCCAAGTCAAGCCAAAGGAGAAGTAGTTCTGGAAGCTGGTGGCGTGGCCATGATTCTCGCCAACCCAGAATCTCTTGGCTTCAGTACTTTCGCTACTGCGCATGTTTTGCCTGCAGTGGAAGTTAGTTACGTTGGTGGATTGGCCATAAAGTCTTACATAAACTCAACTACCTCACCAACTGCAACAATCTCGTTCAAAGGAACCGTGATTGGTGATTCACTTGCTCCCGCAGTAGTTTCATTTTCTTCAAGGGGTCCAAGCCAGGCTAGTCCCGGGATTCTAAAACCAGACATTATTGGACCAGGAGTGAACATTTTAGCTGCATGGGCTCTCTCTGTAGACAACAAAATCCCAGCATATAACATTGTTTCAGGAACATCAATGTCTTGTCCTCACCTTAGTGGTATTGCTGCATTGCTCAAAAGTGCACACCCTGATTGGTCCCCAGCGGCTATAAAATCAGCAATTATGACCACTGCCAACACACTCAACCTCGGAGGACAACCCATATTGGACCAGAGGCTTCTTCCTGCTGACATATTTGCCACTGGTGCAGGCCATGTTAACCCTAACAAAGCAAATGATCCGGGGCTTGTTTATGATATTCAGCCAGATGATTATATTCCCTATTTGTGTGGTCTGGGTTATGAGGATAGAGAAATTGGAATTCTTGTGCAAAAGAGAGTGAGGTGCTCCGAGGTAGAAGTCATATCAGAAGCACAACTCAATTACCCTTCGTTTTCTATTGTTCTGGGATCAACTTCACAGTACTACACCAGAACCTTGACCAACGTTGGACCTGCAGAGGCAACTTACATCGTGGATCTTGAAGTGCCTCTGGCCATGGGAATGAGCGTGAACCCTAGTCAGCTAACATTCACGGAGGTGAACCAGAAGGTTACATTCTCTGTGGAGTTTATCCCACAGATAAAAGAAAATAGAGGCAACCATACTTTTGCTCAGGGTTCTCTCTCTTGGATCAGGGTGTCTGATAAACAGGCTGTTAGAAGCCCCATATCTGTTATTTTCAAGTGATGGATATTTTGCATGCATGCATGAGGATGAGGTGATGATGCTCAAGAAATAAAGAAGGGATGGTTAATTCAAGAGTTGGTCCTTGCTGTGTTAAGATCATCTCTGAGGGTTGAAATGCACCAGTTGTCGTTTATTTTTTAATATATAGTTTTCAAATACGTAGTGTTTGTCTTATAATCTTCTGCAGGCTGGAGAAAGTCTGCTGAAATAACCGAATTTGATATTATTTATTTTTCTTATTATGATAAATAGAGATAATTTTCTCAAATTCTTGAAATTTGTGTGTGTAAAAATTAAGCCTCGGGATGAATAATGTTTCCACCACTTCCACCAATTTTTAAAACAAGATGAGTGATTAAAAATGTGACAATGAAATTGCTGTTGCTTAGAATATAATTATGTTGGTATTTTCTAATATTATATATTTGTGAGTTCCTTTTATATGTTACTAAACATTTTATTTAATGTGAGATTTAATTCATATTCTTAACCAATTATAAAAGAACTTATTTTTTCAATTTTAATTCATTTTTAACGCTTTTCTTTATCAATGAAATTTTATATTAGGAAAAAGATACTTCTTGACACTACTTTTTTTAAAACAAGACTATGATAACTCACTTCTAACAATGAAATATTAAATTAAGATATTTAATTAAAATATAAATTAAATTATTTAATAAAAAGTTAATGAAAGAAAAAATAAAAAATAGGTTATCAAAATATTCCTTTATATTAACCTAACTGACAGATAGGATATAAGGAAAGTAGTGACAAGTGTTTTAGACTCTCTGATTTCTCAATGGAAATAACCAATTACCATGAGCTTCTCTGAAATTAAGCATGATTGGCAGTAGACTAAAGCATAACTTAATAGCGTACTTTTATAATTTGTTTTTAAATAATGATTACACAATAAAATAAGCAAGATTAAAAAGAATAATAATGACAGTCTAAAAGTTATTAAACTTTCCCAACTAAAAAACCATGTAAAATTATTGTGACCAAAAAGAAGTAATGCCCGTGTGTTTAAAGAGTAGATCCCCGTAACTTATTCTTTAGATTTTATTTAAAGAAATAATGTAAACTAAATAAAATTTTCAATTAGATAATAGAATTAAGTCATTAAGATACCTTCAAAATCAATTTTAATAATAAAATTTAGACTTCAAAAAGACTAGACCAGCATATTACATATATTGAAAAATAAAACTCTAATAAAATAAGTATGATATTCTGATTATGAACATGTTTTCAGTGTATAATTTTTATATGGCTTTTTTTCCTTTAAGATTTGGAATTATATTTTATCTTAGTTTTTATTTCTGAGTTTCAAATTTACCAGAATTCTCAGGTTTGTTTTCTGTCTTGTTACAATTTCTTCTTATTTTTATAGATGATTTGTATTCAATTTTGTTTGTGAGATATTGTAAATTTTATCTTTCAGTTCCTGTACTCCTTTCCCCTTTCATTCTAAACAATTTTATTTTATTTTTTTCCTTTTAATCCAAAACAAAGGATAAAAGACTGATCCCGTCTAGGAAATGTCATTGTTCAAAATAAATAATGAGTAAAATTGATACCTGGATATGATTGTAAGGTTTCTACAGTCCCAGAGGTGCGGTGTTCGGAAAATATTAGTTTTACACTCTTACTGAAAAAAACACTGCTTTATATTAATAAAATATTATATATTAATAAAATAAGAATATTTTGTATGCTTTATATTAATAAAATATTATGTATTAATAAAATAAGAATAGTAATGTTAAAATATTACTATCCTTTAAATTTTTTTAGAGTGACAAATCCAATATAAAGCATCATGAACAAACAATTAATTATTATATTAATAAACAGTCAAAAAAAATAATTAATACACTTAATCAATATTTGCTACCAGACAAAGCAATAATATTGCACAGCGGGCATCACCATGCAACTGCCTGAATTTACGTGATAACAATCTGTTACCTTGTTCAGTTCTAACCAGCTAGCCTCTGCTTGCATATACACTTTGGTATATTGCCGCTGAAAAAAAAAACCTTGGTATAGTCGAGGTCAATTATTAATATCATAGCCATCGTTAACACCCATGTCTTCCACAGTATATATAACCACGTGGATTTCCCACATCACACTAACCAAGCAAGTTTCTCCTCTCAACCAATATGGAACTTGCATTGCCTCTTGCTCTTATTTTCGTGCTAGTTACTATATCTCCAACTTCAGCACATCGAAATGCAGACTTCGTCAAAGAAATAAAGGAACGTTCTTTTCCCACTGAGGAAATCGATGTTCCAAAGAGCTTGTTGACTTACATTGTTCGCGTTAAAAAGCCTGATGGGGGTGGTGATTCTCTTAAGTCTATGGACTTGCATGGTTTTTACCATTCGCTTCTCCCATCCAGTACTAGATCAGATCAGAACCAGCACCAGATTACTTTCTTATACAGCAATGTAATGGATGGATTTGCCGTGGAATTGACCCCGGAAGAAGCCGAAGCTCTTCAAGAGAAGGAGGAGGTTGTGTCAGTTCGTCCTGAAAGGACCTTTTCATTACACACAACTCAGACTCCAACGTTCTTGGGGTTGCAACAAGGGCTGGGATTATGGAGCAATTCCAATTTCGGAAAAGGCATCATAGTTGGAATTCTGGACACGGGCATAACCCCTGATCACCCTTCTTTCTCTGATGAAGGAATGCCATTTCCACCAGCAAAATGGAATGGCCTCTGTGAATTCTCAGGACGGAGGACTTGCAACAACAAGCTCATTGGTGCGAGAAATTTTGTCAAGGGTACAAAGGTTCCACTGGATGATGTTGGACATGGGACACACACAGCCAGCACAGCCACAGGAAGGTTTGTGCAAGGTGCTAGTGTCTTTGGCAATGCCAAGGGTACAGCGGTTGGCATGGCACCTGATGCACACTTAGCAATATACAAGGTATGTGGCCTCTTTGGTTGTTCTGAAAGTGCAATACTAGCTGGAATGGACACTGCCATAGAGGATGGTGTGGATGTGCTTTCTCTCTCCCTTGGAGGACCCTCTGCTCCTTTCTTTGACGACCCAATTGCACTTGGTGCATTCAGTGCAATTCAAAAGGGAATTTTCGTGAGTTGTTCAGCTGCTAACTCTGGTCCTGATCATGCCACTTTGTCTAATGAGGCTCCCTGGATTCTCACCGTTGGTGCAAGCACCATCGACAGAAGAATAGTAGCAGCAGCAAAACTTGGCAACGGCCTAGTGTTGAACGGTGAATCTGTTTTCCAACCCAGCAACTTCACGTCCACTTTACTACCACTTGTGTACGCAGGTTCAAATGGAAACTCCTCGTCGGCCTTTTGTGCCCCTGAATCCTTAGAGAACGTGGATGTGAAGGGAAAGATAGTGTTGTGCGACGTTGGTGGATTCGTTGCAAGAGTAGACAAAGGACGAGAAGTTAAGAACGCTGGTGGTGTAGCCATGATCCTCATGAACTCAATAGTCGAAGACTTCAATCCCTTTGCTGACGTTCACGTTCTTCCGGCTACACACGTAAGTTATTCTGCTGGCTTAGCCATCAAAAGTTACATAAACTCAACCTCAACGCCAACAGCAACAATTTTGTTCAGAGGAACTGTTATTGGAAGCCTCTTTGCACCTGCAGTTACTTCCTTTTCCTCAAGGGGTCCAAGTTTGGCAAGCCCGGGAATTCTGAAGCCTGACATCATTGGTCCAGGACAGAACATTCTAGCTGCATGGCCCGTGTCTTTGGACAACAATGTGCCTTCATTCAACATCATTTCAGGCACCTCAATGTCTTGTCCTCATCTCAGTGGCATTGCTGCTTTGCTTAAAAACTCTCATCCAGATTGGTCTGTTGCTGCCATAAAATCAGCAATAATGACCAATGCTAATACAGTAAACCTTGGAGGGAAGTCCATATTGGACCAAAGGCTTCTACCTGCTGATGTGTTTGCCACAGGAGCTGGACATGTTAACCCTTTGAGGGCCAATGATCCTGGGCTAGTTTATGATATTGAACCAAATGATTACATACCCTATTTGTGTGGCTTGAATTACACTGATAAAGAAGTTGGACTGATTTTGAACCAAAATGTGGACTGCTCCGAGGTGAAAGCCATACCGGAGGCTCAACTCAATTATCCCTCGTTTTCAATTGGGTTGGGATCAACTTCACAATTCTACACCAGAACACTCACAAATGTTGGACCCGCCAATGTAACCTACTATGTGGCAGTTGAACCACCTTTTGGAGTAGGCATAAGCATAAGCCCTGCTGAGATAACATTCAGAGAGGTGAAGCAGAAGGTTACATACACGGTTGGATTTGTTCCTGAAGACAAAAAGAATAGAGGGAATGAAGAGTTTTCTCAAGGGTCTATCAGGTGGGTATCTGGCAAGTACTCTGTTAGCATCCCTATAGCTGTTGTGTTCCTATGAAAATTTGGACAAGTTGGAGCATCGTGTTATTTTGTATGAAAGAAATAAAGATTGGAACCTGAACTCTCCAAAGATGCAGTATTGCTGTGCAATGACATCAGGGAACTATTTCAGTTTCTTAAAATATGTAGGTCTCACTGTAGCTCTCTTAATAATATGAAGTTATTAGTTTTAATTAGTCTTATATAATCCGTTTTATATTCTCTTTTTAGTTGAACCAATCAATTATTATTTTGTTGAACCAAAGTTTAAAAGGTGTAATTTTCTGAAAGACAAAGGAGTTTGGTCTTACACCAGCGAAAATTCAATTATTAAGGCTTTATGGTGTTACAGATTTGATTTTACATAGTTATATACACTTGGTATCGGTGAATGAATTCCACTTTTTTCTCCAAAATTAAATGAAAAAAGAAAAAAAAACAAACAAGCATTTGGCGTTATATAGAGAAGAGATACGCCTCTAATCATTAGCTACATTGGCTTCATGCAACGCAGTCTAACATAAAATTAAAAATATGAATTTTTATCTATATTTGAACTTAATTTTAAACGTACTCGTCCCTTAAATATAAGGATTATGATATGTTGATAACTTCCATATTTTATATAACCACCCAACAACCATTTATAATTATTTTTTTCATCTGAATATAATTCTATATTATATTATTGAAAAGAGTAGTCAAGGGTTGTTTAAAAAAAAGTAAGTCTCAAATTATCATTTTCCTAAATGATATATGGGCGCACTAAATGACCTAACTTTTGTAGGCCTTTTTTATTTAATGGATTAATTTTTTGAAAAATTATAAGCATAAGAAATTTTTAAGTTTATTATAAACAATAGATAAAAGCGACTCCACTAGAGGTTCTAGGTCTTAGATATAAGATATAATTTTTACACAAGAAACTTTCGCTAAAATATATTGATGTGATATAATGATGCTCTTACAATTAAGAGCTAAATTTTGTATAAGGCCATGCGTTTTGTAAATAAAAATAATTATTCAATATTCACAGTATGACTTGAGAACGTGAACACTAATTCATACTCAAAAATAATAATTAAATTATCTTTTAAGGTATAAAATATTTAAGTACAAATAAAAAGTTATCAAAATGTATGTCTTGTAAAAAATTTTCTATTTAAGTAAAATTTTTAAGAATTACTGAAAATAAAAAATAATGTATATCCACTTAAAACAAAAACAAGACTTGATAAATAAATTTAAAACATCTTTAATGTAAAAGTTTTAATCACCCTTAAATTTAAAACATAAATTTTATAAAGAACCTTCACTGAACATGCTAATATGATATGGTAATGATCTTAAATTTAAAAATTAATTCTTTATATAAAACCCTTTTTAAGATTGAAATTTTTTTAATTATATATATAATTCAATTAATTTATAAAATTATAAATAAAAAAATAAAGAAGCGTGAAATTTTATAACTTCATTATTGAAGTAAAACTTTATAGAGAAACCTTAAAATTAATATAGTATAATGAGACGTACTTAAAATAATATAAAACCTTATAAAACTGATTAAAAAATATCCTTATATTAAACATGTTACAAGTACCTTACAATTGTTTTAATTGTTTTAATTATTTTTTATTAAATGATTTAATTTATATTTTAATTAAATCTTTTATTATTAAAAAAACTTGTCATGCAGCTGTTTAGATAAAAATAAAGGTGTCAAATTATTTTTTTTTTCTTTTAAAGAAAAAACTAATCTTTTAACAATAACTACTTGACAATTCTTTATTTTAGTCAAAGAAGTTGAGGAATTGGGGAAGTATGTGAGAATAGAAAATAATTTTCAAAAATAAACTCGCTTTCTCCTTAAACATCGACACAAGACTTCTTCTAATATACTTAATAGCTTCATCTCACTTAAGAGTTCAAACTAAGAATAATTTATATATATTTTTCTAGCTTAACTTTACAATATGCTTTTTTAAGAACAAAATCATCACCAAACTCCAAAACAAACAATATTTATATCTCAAGTGTGCACAAAATTCGAGTAATTCGACATGCATTCATCTTTAAAAAATGATTAACAAAACATTAACAAAATTGAAGACAGTTTAAACATTAGACCAATAACGGCATCATCTTTGCTGACAATTTTCCAGAGGGATAAAAATGCCGGTTTACCATTGGGATAGAGAGCATATTATATACACAAGGTATATTTTGGTCATTCCAATTCTAATCTAAATTTTGTACAATTTGTCAACAAGCCTCAAAGTAACCTTGGAATTGAATCGCATTAATATGAGGTTCAATATCAAGTCCTAATTTTAGACAATTACAATTAACTTCCATGTCGATTTTGCTATAGGAAAACAGCATAAGGGCCTCCTTGCCCAAAAGATTACCATATTGGCATATTGGAGAAGTTATATCCATGGAAAAGATGACTGATGTATCCTCCCACGAGGGTTGCTCCCATTTCTATCAGCACATTCTTCTATGTTCCTGCAAAATACATCCTAGCTATGGAATCGCTGAATTGAATACTTATTACGATTTGGAATTTGATTACAGTAAAGACATTCACCTATCATCATCAGGTGAATCACTTCTCAGCAATTCCAGCCATTTCCACCATGGTTTAGTTGCCTGGGAATTTTGATGACTTGGTTATGGTTTCCTGCGACTGATAGAAACCATGTTCAGATAAACAGAAGCACAAGAAAATTGCAAAATGATGTTGATCTAAATACTGACACTGATCCGCAACTGTTTCCTGCCTCTGCTATGAACCTCCTCCAGGTATTCTTCATAGGACTACAACCAACACAACAGACATTCAATCAGAATTAGCAGAAGAAACAAGTGTAGCAAAGACACAAATTAAAACTGGAAAATTCTCAGACACCAAAATTGAAATAAAAAAAGATAACAACCAGAGTTGCAGTAGGATGAGTAAAAAGTGGAGGACTTGCATGGTCGACCTTCTTTTGAGCAATGATTAAATCCAAATGACAAATTGTTCAATGTATGCTCTCTAACCAGATCTGACCAGTGTCCTCAAAACCCAGCAATGGAGAATATTCGTTTTATTGCGATTAGAATTGCAGGGCAAAGACATAAATATGATTTCGAGTTTTTTATAAAAATTCTTCACAAATCAAGAGTCTGCCTAAATGGTGATTCAATATAATAGCAAAATTAAGACCTTCCAGATTAAGGCCATTTGAAATATAACACCACTTTTTAGAACAATAAAGCTCTTATATTTGGCTTTGTCTTTGACAAAGCCATTTGACAGCATGTCATTCCCTAAAGAGGATTCGTAAGGTTGTCTAGCCAACAATCAGAAATAAAATGGAAAAAATATAAAATAATTGATTAGAGGAAGAAAGATATATTCCCGGTACCATGTCAAGAAAATCATCCTCAGTTAGGGTACTACCAGCTAAAGGGTAGCCTGGAGACAAACCCCAAAAATCTAATTGACAAGGCACGTCCTTCTTTGTTTGTAGCTCTGGAATATGTCCACTATAATGAGCACGTTTAACCCCTGACACTTGTGAAGATGCACAAGAATTGATAGGCAACGTTTCAGTAAGCATGGTCCCACTGAATCTCTGCTTTGTTGAACGAAATTCATTTACTACAGGTTGATTTTGGTAAAACAGGGAAGAAGAAGGCAGGGGCATTGACCATGACATATGAAACGGAGGAAAGTTATACTCTTCGTCTCCCATTGAACTTGGAATATTCACATAGCGACCCTTAGATGAAAAATCATCCCTTGATGAACTGCACATGCAAAAACCAATAAGCAGGAAGCCTCCTCTAAACATTGCCTGATAATAGCACGATATCAATTACCACCCTAAAAAGTATACCTGGTCAGTAGGTCATTTGTATCATTCTTACCATCAAGGAGTTCACAAAGAGCTAGGCCAATGTCTGGAGATAACTCCTAAGAGGGGGAACTTGACTTAGAGTTACAATTGCATAATATATGCACAAATTTTGAAAGATCTGAAAGGTTAAAATGAAAGGAAACCTGACAGTCTCTGCTAATTTTGACCGGCTTATAATCATTCAATGGATTCTTGAGATGTAGAGTCTTGTGGAAAGGCAAATCATTGAAACACAGCCACTGGACCTTAAAACTGCGGCCCCAAGGATTACTTTTCCCAATTCCCTCACTCCAAACATTGTGTCTACCCCTTCCAATGGAGGAAATCATTTGTGCATATCCTTGAAAGGAACCACTCATGTTGACACTAAATATAAGGATTACACAGCCCGAGTTCTGCAAAATATGCTGATAATTCTCAAGAAAATTATTTTTATCTTACGGTAATTTATTTCCTAATTCTTGACGGATCCTAAAGCCTAGAACTATTTCAACATTACAGTTGGAGATCAGAAAAGGAGTTTACTTACACGAAAAGCTTCGTCTAGAATCCGTTCATTCATGATTTGAGTAGCCCAAATTCCTTTCTTAATAGACAAATCGATATTTTGACGATTCAAACTCTTAATGATGAAATACTTGATATCATTCCATTTTTCCACTCCAAGTCCTGTTGGATGCCCTATCAGACCATAAGAGTGTCCCGCTATATCTGACCGAATTGGATTACTGTTTTCATTAAACTTGTAACAGGAGCTCTCTAACAAAAAAGATCACAGATAAATCAGAACTCAAAGTAGAAAGAAAAAAGTTCACATGCATGTCATCTGTGCTAAAAATAGATATGTATGTGAATGATTTTGAGTATATGATAAACTCCCTATCCCAATCTTCACCACACATGCCAAAGTCAGTGATCATCTGGACAAACTCCAATAAAAATTAGCTAATTAAGAGTATGTTTGGATTTGTGAGATTTGAGGGATTGAAAAGGTGATTCTCCATTTGGAAGTATAACTAAACAATGGAAGGAAGGATGTTGGACGAGGGGGCTAACCCTCCATACATGCCAGGAAATTTAGTTTAGGTTAGAAATCTGTCACTTTACTTTTTTTTTTCAGTCATTTTGTTTTACATATTTTATCTTACATGAAATGTTTTGTAATTTTAAATCTATAACTTCTCTAACTCCCTCCCCCTCCCAACCCACCTACACAATGCAAGCTCCTTAATCCACTTGATCTGCATGTGACAAGAGAAATATTATCAAAACCTGGATCATCTGAATTTCCAATGTCATTCCTCCATTCACTGACTGATGAATCAACTACCGACGCATTTTCCTTTGCGCTATCAGAAGACATATCCGAATTGACCTGTCATCAAATTCTGAAAGTTAAAAGCAGAATACAAAGTATACATTGTTCGGTATTTATGTGCACTAAAATATAATTAATGTAAGATAGGATAAACAAGCTGCCCGAATAATCTTGCTGTCTCTCCCTCACCACACTCAAGAACACAGAATATTGATATAAGTCAGAGCTGACCTCGGTGAGAAATCTTGGTCAGAAATTCGTATTTTGCCTGAAGTTGAAGCAAAGACTACAGTTAATTGCAGCATGAATTAGAAAAATCGAAGCAAAAAAAGAAAAAGAAGCAACATAACCCCCTGAATCCTAAGTGCGGCGTGATTGGTTAAGAAGAAGAAGAAGAAGAAGAAGAAAAGGCTTGGAAATGTAGTGATGTGTGTGGTGCTTCAGGTGAAAGCAAAGATACTGAATCGTCATTCAAGAACGCATTCCATTTCAGCATAACAAACGAAAAGAGAATTAGGAATGGAAGTTTGAAGAGACTCACGAAAAGATGAGTGAAGTCTGAAGCGCGGGTGATATGGGTTTGGCGTTCTGAGTCGTATCCTTATCGCTTATGTAATGCCCATGCTGCACTCATTGGCCTTTCGTTTCTTTTTGCAACAGTTTATTGTCACTACTTTTTCATGTCTTTTCCAACTCCCTTTTTTTATCTATTCATTTCTAATTAAATCAACCAATTCTTATATTTTGAAATTTTAAATATAATTTTATTCTTTCTATTTTATTATATTTGTATTTTCTGTTACTCTATAATTTATAATTTATTTTCTGTATTATTTTTATATCTTAGATAACTATTTTTTACGATTTTTTAAATTAATATGTCATCTATAACGTTTTGTAACTAAAATAAATATAGCATAACTGCAGATTTTTTTAAATAAAAAATTAAATATCTCTATTCTAAAATGAACAAATAAAACTGTGGATGGACTAAAATAAATAAAAATAACTAAAATTTCATTTTAAGTATGTTTTAAATCTAAGTAACACTTATAATAACAATTCATAAATGTGAAACAGTATATGTACTAATTATGTATTTTATTTTTAAAAAATTAAATAGAATTAATTATTTACATATAACTTAATTATTATTTAATGTTGAAAGTATTAAGTATAACTTAAAATAAATAAATAAATTATGTATAGAGAGACCACCCAGTCACTCTTGTTACAACTTGTGGTGTAGGTACTGCCAGGGAACACCGGGGAACACCAGTTACGTTAGATCGATTTAATAGATATTTAAATTTAAACTATTCAACATTTAATGAATTAATGAATGTAGTTGGTTTGAATTTTTCAAATATTTTCTAATCCAAACCAAACCCGCCTCATGTTAAATCTGATTAAATTTGTGCTAAAACGAAAATAAAAATATATAATTACACAACATAAAATTTTTAGAATTATATGATAATATACGCCTCCAAATTCCTCAGCGTATTGTGCTATTACGTTACATCATTTATTGTACATGTTTTTCTTTTATCTTACTATGTTTTTCTGTTTTAAATGTTAATAATAATATTAATAAATATAAACAATTAAAAACAATACTATATAAATATATTTAACTAATAACATTCAATATTAATAAATAATAATATTACTTTTAAATAAAATATTTTAAATTTTATCTTTTTTAATAAGATAGTATTTTTATTTTATTTCTTCAAACTAAAAAACTTTTGTTTATACCAATTTTTCACATAATTCTCTTGGACTAAATTCCCTTCCTTTATACTTTGTTCTTTTCTCGTCTTTTTTTCCGTTTTTCTTTATTTTCTCTATATTTCTTTTATTTCTACCAAATATTCCATTATTTTAAAAAAGATTTTTAAGTACAACTAAACTTGTCAATACCTATAGACTTACATTTATATAATATACTAGTAATTTATTAGTAGTTAAATTCATTTAATATTCCTATTTTCATACATGAAGATGTATTTTCTTCTAAATCATCATAGGTTATATTTATTGTAAATGGTACTTAGGTATAAAAATAAGAATATTTTTAAAATAGTAACATTAAATAGAATTGAATTGAAATGGTTAAAATTATTATTTCATCAAATATAATAATCATTTTTTCTTTATATTTGAACATAAACGAAGTAACGATACAAGTTTTCCGTAAGATAGATTTTCTGACATAAATAAAAAACATAAATTAAAGGAGTGAACCTATATTAATCCATATTTATATAAGAATTTTTTTATATTAAACATATTTAGACATTTTTTTATGGGAGAAATTTATAAAATTGAACTGTTTCGAGATTTCTCCCATAAAAAACTATCAGAACAAGTTTTTTTATAGTTGCAACTAAGCTTTTTAATATACACTTTGATCAATATATTTGAATTTGTTCATTAAAAAAAAATGAAAGAAGGTGGAGGGAGGGCTACGTGGTTTAAATAAAGTATATGTGGCATATTTTTCATTAAAAGAAGGAGAAGAAGAAGTAAAGACTTCACCATAAATTGAATAATGATGAAAGGTATGTAAATAATATAAAGATAAAAAGAAAAAATAATATATTTAATAAAGGATAAAACAAACTTAACATGAGGAGACCAGATGAAGGGTCTTTTTATTAGTACAAGCCATAAGAACTAAGAAGTGCAGAAGACAAGCATAGAGTGCAATGGAAGCCATGGAATGAGGAGGGACACAGTCAATTCGGGAGAGCTTCCTCATCCTTCCTGAAAAGTTTGTGGTGAATATGTTGAGCAAAAGTGCGCGGAGGAAAACGAGCTGGCTCTTTCTCAGTCACAAGTTCAGGAAGCGGCTGCAAGATGATCTTCTCCTTGGGAGGTTCACAAAACACCGCCCACGATATTCGAACCTTCTCTTTGTTCACCAATCCCCTGTGGAGAATGCTCTTGTACCTCCCGTTACTCAGGATCTCAATGGTGTCCCCAATATGCATGAAAATGGAATTAGGCACACACTTTGCCGTGACCCATTTGCCCTGGTAGAAAAGTTGCAGACCTGGCACCATGTTATGAAGGAGGAAGGTGAGTGAGCTTATATCGGTGTGGGCTTCAACTCCCAGAGCCAATTCTGGCTGGGGACATATTGGGTAGTAGTTGATTTTCAGTTGAAGCAAAAGCTCCTCCATTCCACCAACTTCCTTCTCTAGTCTTCCACCTTCCAACCCCAATCCGACAGAAAGTGCCTCTAGTATCTTTGTCGCAAGCCTCCTTAATTGCCTCGCATACTCGCTTGTAGCCTCACTTCATCAACAACAAATAAGGTTAAATAACTGACTATGAGTGGAAGAAAGAAAGGATGAAGAACTCACGTATAATCAGAGGGTGTGGTTGGCCAGATGGAGAGATCGCGCTTCTCCTCGGGATAAACAAGGTGAAAGAAGTAATCTTCCCACTCCAATTGCCCACTGGCATTGTTAGCGAGCTTGCTTCCATAACCCTGAATCTTCCCAGAGGCTTGGTCGTTGGCGTACTTCTCCTTCTCCTCAATGGGAAGAGAGAAGAAGGTTTCCCCTGCTTTCCGCAGCCGATCCAAGAGCTCCTCCGGGATCCCATGGTTCACCAAGTTCATCACACCCCATTCCTCCGCCGCCTTTTTCAGCTTCTCCCGACACTCCCCTCGAACAACCTCGGACGCCGAATCTATCTCTGCCAGGTCAATCGTGGGAACCTGCGGCCCTTCCTTCTTTTCCTCCTCGAACACGTTTCCTATGTTCTCCAACTCCTCTTGCGGCCTCACGTACTCCTTCGGGATACTCTTTATCCCACTGCTCGCCAAACTTTCAACTCTTGGAACCACCGTACCCATCATCTCTCCCACCTTCTTCACTTCACTTCTTCAACACCCGATTCCTCTCCTTGGCCTTTATATTCCCATTCTAAGCAGAGACCACTGTCAATTTCCCCAACAGTCACCACCCATATGCGTTGGTCTTCACGTGTCACCTCCTCAACAAACCAAAAATTCAACGCGCCTTGACTGGGGGTTAAGCCCTCCGTCATCTGCATGCACACCACTCCGCCTAACCCTCCCCATTCCCATTCTCAAACTTCTCTTTCCCTTTCTTCTTTCACATCCATCCACCACATTTAAGTCCCCTACAACACTCCCTAACTCAACCTTATTCTCCCTTTATTTATTACACTTCCTTCCCTCGAATAAATTCTCCATTCAACCAATTTTGCTTCCTTCGATCAGAGGGGAAAGGGAGCATAATGTTATTTATTCAATTAGTATGTCTGTTGATTTATCCTGGTAAAACCAGATTCAAGTAAAATTAATTTATTGATTTTCAATGTATGTGTATATATACACATACATTAAAAGAATACGTCGGTTATTCAGATATATTGGTACTATAAGAAATTCATTTTCAATGTCGTGTCGGCTGTAATTTGGTATAGATGAATCTATTTAGAGTGGAAACGTGCCAATTTTGTTTTATTCTGTCATTGATCTTTCTAAAATTGGGTATGGTAGATTGACATGTTTAAAATATGTTAAAAAATACTCAAGTTATCAATGGATTATTGAGAACTTAACTTACTACAAAAAAATATTAATGAGTTCACTAAATGTAGTAATTTATTATTAAAATTGAAAAAAAGGGAATGTCTAAATAACATTTTTCTGATTACTCTTTTCTGTAAATAAGAAGAAGAAAGTAAAAATTAACATCCTTGTAATAGTGTAGTAAAATAAGATGGATGCACCTAACAATGTCAAATATATTTCATTATTTTTAGCGGTCAGATGTAAAAAATCCAAGTTCCTCCTTCACATTTCACATAACATTTAAACATGTAAAACTCACAGTCCAAAAGAAACGTAGCTACAGCGCCATTCATTCAATAATTACAAATTCTCAATTATTTTAATATGATAAAAATTTTAAATTATACTCAAATTCACTTTTGAATTGATAAAATGTTTGATGCGTAACATAGACAATTTTCTCCGTAAACTCTTTTGAGAGAATTTTTCTTTCATAAATTAAAGTTAATCTATACACGCGTCAAAAATAAAAAATTTACGAAAGAGATTATACAAGCTTATAAAAAGTTAGTGTCAATTTTTTTCTCTTATTTTATCTTAAAGGAATTTATTCAGTAATGTATTCAAATGATCTTTAAAGTAGTTAAAGAAAGGAGAAAAAAATGAAATGATAAGATTTATATTGGATGGGAGAATGGTTGATAAGGTCAGAGGCATGCCACCAAAAACCATCAGCCGCATGCATCGCGGTTTCCCTCCATTCTTCCTTGCCAGAGTCGTACTGTGGCAGTTCATAATATTCGATCATTTTAAGCCACGTAACAAAATCGACCATTAAAGAAACGTTAGTATTTATTTTATTTTACTTTCTATTATCGTACATAATTGTAATGTTACAATTATTTTACTGTTTTAGTTAGAAGTTTTCGAATGTCAACAACGCAAAAATAGAAATAAAAGTTGCCGTAGTTGGAGTTACCTTAACTTTTTCAGAAAAAAAAAAAAAAAAAAAAA